>JGI24021J15306_10002571_pt1 | contig 19775 bp, 13 predicted proteins | sample Ectturendosymbi1_FD_15306 | JGI IMG/M metagenome (IMG submission 15306)
AACTGTAGCGTAAAAATTTGATGTTATCTGATGTTGAAAAAGGCAGCAATCTGATGTTAACGAGACTGACCCCAGTGGCAACATTGATTGATAGTACAGTAGACAGCAGTCAGCAACCACTAGCTTTAGCACGCAAATAGTAACGTTTTCGTGACATTTGTGCAATAGGCGTGATGCACGAGTAGAGAGTCATACGCCATCCAAAAAACGATTATTAGGAAAAAGTTACCAGCGAAATCAAATATATTTGCATTGAATAAAACTGAAAAAACTTATAGGCTATTCAGCAGCTACTACTAAAAATGCAGACAGTCAAACTTGTAGAGAAATCAGCTGCTGTTGGGGGCCCCTGACACTTAACACAACATAGGAATATAATTTAGAGTTGTATTCTTGTATCGCTTCTGAATCACAAAATTTTTCAAACGAATATTTTATTTGAAACAAATAAATTTCATCACGGGGAGCCCCCTGGCAGCGGGGGGCCCGGGGCAATTGCCCCTGTTACCCCCCCCTTAATCCGGACCTGACGGCAACTAGTTTCAAGTTGTTGATAAAATTTATTGCTTTGGTTGAAAAGACGTACCGAATTCCTTATCTTGTTCAAAGCACAGTACATGACATACCCACCAAGGGCTTGTTTTTAATTATAAATTAAGAGATTCTGGTGCAAAGCATCTAGGGAAAGGTTTATTATGAAGGATCTCTACCAGTGGCTTCTTGCCTGAAAGAATTCGTGGGACGGTCTTTCCAAATTTGTGAATCACGGCGGTTTGGGGAATTTTGGACATTTACAAAGATATGCATACAAGAGAGGAGGATTTTAGAAAGATCTCTTCTTGATCACATCGGTGTGAGAAAAGTCGACAAAGAAGATTTTTCCTCTTCGCTTGATTGATTTCCATATTTTTTCTTAAATAACTCCCTTTTTCCTTATCTGACAGCATTTTCACCGCAAAAAGCACGTGCTTATGTATTCTAAAGCTTTTTTTGTTAGGAATGTTTGCCTGCAAAGTATCAAAAGATATATCAGTAAGACTGTTTTTCCAAGTAAGCCAGCAGGCTTCATCCTGTGTAGAATACCTTGTGCGCTTCATACATTTAGTTATCATAAGTTAGTTCAGGTATCACAAAGAGAACGTTTTCTACTTTTACTCCTGCGATCGACAAAAGATAACAGCTGAAAAGCAACAATGTGTAAAGCAAACGGTAACAAAGATGCACGTTTTGGGATTTGTGCAGAGAAAAAAATATAAAACATAAGAAAGCGTAAAAATAAATCGTCCAAAGAATTTTTCAAAATAACCAAGTTTGACCTGCAGTTTTTTCAAAACGTTGAAAATAGTGTCCGAAATTCTAACGTCGAATGATTCAGTAAATCATAAAACATATTTTTGGATTTTTTAAATAGGCAAAGATCGCTTTCTGTTAAATTTNCCAACTNCTAAGTGAAAAAGGTTAGNAAGTGTCACTGAAAACAAATTTTGCATTCATCCACGCAGTGAACGAAATGACAATGCCATAATCAAAGTTACAAGCAAATAGAAACAGATATCATAATCTCTAAATAAAGACAAACTTGTCTCCCTTCTTTGCAATTAGTGTCCACCATTCACCAAAGTANGATNACATAAGCCAGATCGTCAAAATAGTCGCATATCTTCGCCACAACCAAAACGTATATAAAAACAGATATTATGAATCATGTATCCTAAGGATACAATGTTGAACCTTGCTTAAGCTGGTAGTTGACAAAGTACGATACGTCTCTAATGAATATCCACATGCAGGCAATTACAATCAAAAATCCCCTGAATCCAATATATGAAAATGTTCTCCTTGCGCCATAGTTAGCTGACTAACTAAATGAGGCGTCAAGTAGTACGACTAAAAGTGCAAGCCAAAGTGGAATAAGTGTTCCCACCGTTTCGATTGTCACATGTATTATTTCCCACACGGAAACGCAAATGGACCAGGAAAATAACGAAAAATGCTCAAAGTTTCAAAATCTATGACAGAGATTTAAAATAGTCAGAACATATCCGAATTGCAAAAATTTTAACTGAAAAAAGCTTAATCTGTTAAGACTGCCATTGGATGTCAGAACATTCAGAAAAGTAGTCCTGCAATGATGGAAACAGTGCAGCATTCCGGTTGTCTTGACACCACCGAGCACTGATCTGTTGTATACCATACTGCGCTCCTCTGACATACGATTGTAAACCGTTATTCCTTTCTCGCTGGTGCCATTGCTGATTACTGGTATAAACTGACGAGACTGTCCTAAGTTGTGAAGCCGCTTCAATGCATATGCACATTATGTTTCCTCCGTTGTTATAACAATAAAATATATTTAACCTTTTTGTCATTCTAATGTGAATGCAATATTCAAATTGACTCAGGCAAACCTCAACCTTTAGCGAATCTGCAAATTTTGTCCTGCACAATAAACAAAACGAAACAATTCATTTTCAATTTCATAATTAATAATTCCGTTGGCGACAACGTGGCTGCACTTATTACAAGGGTGTACGCAAGAGAGGGGGTGGGGTTAAAACCCCCTTGAGCTTCATGTTTTGCAAAGACTTTTTTACATGCGCAAAGCACATTAATTGTTTTCGCGTACTTTTTGCTTGTTAACTTGTCGACTTAATACAAATACCACGGAATGAATTTGCATGCACATTTCAAGTAACATTGTAAATGGGCCAAAAAGTAGTAATTAGGTTTTGATGGGAATCTGGGTTATCGTCTGCTTCCACAAACCATCTCTGCACTTTTTGCAGACGTTTCGTCCACTACGCATGTTTAAGATTGTGTTCCGCGATAGTTCAGTTTATCCATACAGTTATCTTTATTTTGTCTGCTGTGGCTGATCAGCGCAAGCGCTGACCGCATTGGCTGCATTACCAATTTCTGCACAATGATAGAATTGTTGCACGAGCTTACAAATAGCAGTTGTTATAACAGAAGCATTCAGGAATTTGATAATGTCTTAGCAGGGAAAAACGAAAACTAAAAGTTTGCTGGGCTTCTGTACATAACAAAAGATTGAAAGTTTGCTTGCGTACATTATGCACATTCTCAAGTCTTGTGTAGTTTAGCAAGATTCAATCTTGCAAACCAAGGTGTGCGTCAGACAGCCCAGCCCCACATTTTCTTTGTTCCACTGCTTGTGTTCTACAAGACATTGATGCAGCCTCATTTTGCAGTTGCAAATTGCTCTGACGCAGTGATGAGCAGCGTTCCCTCTAAGGCGCGCAACTGCGCAGTACCGCCAGACAATTTGCGCAGTGAAAATCTCGTTCTCGCGCACTTCCAACATTCTAAATTTAATGCGATATATACATATCCCATGGCCGTTTTAATGCTGGGGACGCTTGACTGTTGGTGTTTGCATGGTTGCGCGGTTGCATGCGCTTAGTGCACAACAAAACAAATATTTGCGCAGTGTATAACTTTCTTAGATGGAACACTGTCGGGGACCCAAGGGGGCCATGCCCAACCCAAATTTCTAGCATATCTTGTCGTTTTGTGCTTTGCGAGGTGGCTTCCACAACAACATACTGTTGTTCGCTTAAGTCAAAGTATTTGGCCCCCCAAAAATAAGTTTGGGCTTGCTACGCCACTGCATCAAATGGGGTACATCAATTCAATGACGGGTCCATACACGTCAGGCTTCTTCTCCCCTTTCACTGTTCCATCGTCCTAGGCAATCAAGTATGATAATTGTTCACCACTGTTTTGTTTTGTTCACTTGGTCTCGGTCTGCAAACCTTTCTTTGATGATCGACAAATTGTGTTCGATTATCAGCATAGGTGTAGGAACAGGCAATATTATGGGGGAGCGAAGGATATTTTGCCTGAATTTAGCAAATTTGCCCAAAAAACTTATATGCGACAAACTTACCGCTACAAATTTTCTGTAGCTGTTGGTACATTATATTTTCCTCTACCATGTTGCCATACACATGTCACTTCTCAGATGCATTAATATTTTGCATTCATTCAACCATGACAAAAAGACATAATCAAATACGTAAACAATACATAAACTTATAAAGCTAAAAATGCTTAGGATCCAATTAAGTTCTATACATGTTACTGTACATAGGCAAAAAACTGTATGGCAAAATGTGTCCATTCATCAAACGCTGCAGTTGAAATTAAAAACAAAAGCCTTTCGGTACTTGCCTGGCATGGACTCAACTAATATGAAGTACGTGCCCCACAGCATACTCTGTTCTCTACAGTGTACAATAAAAAACATAAATGAAATGCCCTAGTCACGTCATTTTTGCTCAAACTTAGGCGAGTCAGTTACTCATCAACTCACACAATATAAAACACGAAATTACTAGAAACAAACAGTTTATTGATTTTGTATATATTTTATGCTTTCTATGACAGCTTTTGTTTACGCAACCAATAAAAAAAGTATATTCATTATTGCTAAAAAATGTCGAAATTTCTGTTCCCGAAATTTTTCAGATTTTTCACGAATTTTCGACAAATCAAAACTTTTGAGGATGAGCTTGCACCCCCAGCTCCTACATCACTATTGATCAGAGAGAGGTATTAGAACCGAAGCTCATCAGCTGGAAAATCTTGAGTTCAATTATTATATCATAAGCGAAAATTTGGTTGCATCTAATGACGTTTCCTTGCAAATTAAAAAACATGTATCCAAAGACCCAAGTGCGTTCGCCTATAGTGCTGTAGGACTGTGAGTAGGGTGCGAAAGTATGTGGTACAACTTATTTGTATCCTTTGGTCAGCTAACGCTGGCTTTCATGAAAACCAAACCGAAGAAAAAACGATAAACAAAAGCTTGCACTACCACACATGTTTGTGATGCTGGAGATGGTTGATCTTACGGATTACCTGACGAGCAGAGATGTATTATTACGAAGAGTATAATAAGCACCAGCATGTCGAATATGATATGTTGGTGTTTTAAAGTGAACCCTGACCGACTTTTAAGCCTCCATTTTTTTCACATCAAAGTCGAGCCCTGACTGTTGTGACATAACGCTCAGTCTTATTCAATCCGCGTGAAAACCTTGCTTTTTTTCCGCTGTTCAAAAGAGCACTGCGTTTGACGCCAGACAGGAATGTACGTGTTTCTCACAGTGCTTTTGTTTGACTGAGTAGGCGGTGAAGGCTTTACCGTAAGAGTTGCCCAACCATATGTAACCGCATTTATTTCAAGCATCATTGCACCAAACGTTGTGCTTATTAAGCAAGTATCCGCTTGTTGGTCGAATGCAACGGTCAGCATTTTTGAGGACGGCAATGAAAAAATTGTTGGATAACCTACTTTTTCACCAAATGCTGTTAGTTAGCTTGCACAACACATTTCAAGTATTCTCGGAAATTACCAGAAATTCGGCCAGACGGTAGGAGTCCATGTGCTGTTGGCTGACCTGAAGTATGAAATAAACAAAATTCTGCTGCCTGCCACTCATTGCAACTCAACACCAGTGGTGAATATAGGCTCTTACTGTAGGCCAAGCTAGATCATGACGTTGTCACTGTTGCAACGTCTTCGGCGCAAATGAAGGTGTCTACTTTCACGTACAAATTACTTCCTATTGAAAGAGACAACGACGCGTCTATTTGGATGCCCATTTGGAGAGTACTCAGTGGCGTAACGGGAGGTTTGAGCCAGGGGGCAAAACTTAGCTGAAGGAGCCCACCGGCCACCGTAGGGGGGCCACTATCCAACACTCAGAAAAAACAGTTGAGAAATGATAGTGAATCTGGATGCCGTGGATGTCCGTACTAGCTAAAAAATCGAAAACACCCCGAAAAATGCAAAAAACAACAACCTATCAGAACCAAAAGAATACCAAATATCAAAACGTCAGCTAAAGGAGGCCCAGTTTTCACATTTAGCTTGCCAGGGGGGTGCCCCTCCCCCTGCATCCTGTTAGTTATGCCACTGAGAGTACTGCAGCAGTGGTTTATTTTCAAGACCGACTGTGTCTTTCACAAACTGCAAAAGGTTCGCTTCTTCTCAAACTCAACACCACCTTTCCTATTTAACTTAAAGGTTCTACCTCCAGCTCAAAAGTTTCTCAAACACTTATTGAAATCGATCTTGTATTTCTGAAGTTGATGCAACACTGTAACCTTTTTCAAATAAAAATTAAAACCTATGCAGGGGAGCGTTTGGCTTATAGATGTTACTGAATTGGACCGTTTGACATTAACAAACAGACTTATTTTTATGATCATAGCCTAGTGGTTATTTTGGGTGTTTTAGTCATATGATTGACTTTATGCGAGTTTTATTGCTTTCAGCTAAACCTTATATTTATTGGCCCTCTTAAATCTTGCTTGGAAGATTTGGTCAGTTGCAGATATCAGTTTGAAAAACCTTGTTACACTTCACTGTTTCAAGGAAAGTAGTTATGAAATGCGTGCTGTGTTCGTCTTTCAATACAGGGTACAATTCCAAGCTTCTAGTACCACATTAACATGCAACAAAATAACGAACGATGTACTAAAGTTAGAATTACTTCATCACACGATGTCTTTTGAAAACAAAAATTGGTACCATATGCGTTGTTTCTTCGTCGGCCTACCAACAATAAATTTGTTACATAAAATGTTCTATTGTTTCTAGCAAATCTTCAATTGTCTGCAGCTCATGGTTTCATGTTGGCTGCTACGAAAACCAAATTTTTGCCCTTTTCAGTGATTTTCATGCAAGTTTCGAGGGTGAGACTGAAATTCGGAATTTCGTTTGGACTTGGCTGATGCTTGCAAAAATTATAAAAGTTACAGAACGTCACTGAAATTGCACAGTGCAGTTTGCTCCCTGTTAACATGGAGGCACTTACGTACGCTTATTCGATTGCTTAAAATAATTACATCTAAAATTTCCTGCAAGGGCTCTTACATGTGCAAGGAACAAAATGTGCCAGGCCGTTCTATGCTTTGGTCCTTAGGTCCTTAACTCGCTTTGCGCTCAGCGTGCCTGTCAGTAGTACACTGCTGGTTGCATTTTGTCTCGAAAGAGCCCGGAAGAGTAGGCCGGCGAAGGACGTTTTTGTGTCAATCCGACAGGTGATTTAGTTCAGTGAGAAGAAAATCCCTCCCAGGCTACGCATTTGTTTCAGCCACGAGAGAAACGTTCGTGTGTGAGTTCGGTCTTCTGGGTCTCCAAAGCTGCCGACCGTTTGTAATGCTGCAGACAGCCTCTTTGACCGAGTAACTGATATTTCCGCAGTTACCACCAGTTTGAACTGGATTTGTTGCAGCAAGCGTCCGCGCGTTGAAGGTTTTTTGGGAAATAGCTTTTATTCTCAAACTGGTACTTAAGAAGTAGGGCGCGACCTCTTTGTGCAACAAGCCGTGTGCGGACTAACGGAATACCAAGCGAAACCTGGCAACTGAGATGTGCTCGGTCTGGCGAGGTGCGACAAACGAGTTGCTGTAAACCCGAAATGCATTACGATAGAAGGGGTAGCGGCATACAAGTTTTTTTGAAGAGCTGATCATAGATCATTGTATGCTTTCACAACATAGATTTGATGGCTATACGAGATTCCGAACGAAAATTGGTACATGAATATGACCTGCAACGCGAATGGCTGGTTTAAATGCTGTAAGCATATTCCCATTAGCCATTCTCGTTGCCGATCATGGTACCACCCTATCTATCCGACATTCGAGTTGCGCTTCAGGAATGTGGAGACTGATCAATGCGCGTTTCCTCTGATTTAAGACACCAACAAATATTATCACGAAACGGGTGAGCGCTGTTCGCCCAAGCTGATGATGATGATCACAGAACTATCAAGACACAATATTTACTGCCCGATTCCTGGTAATGTTGAACATTGGCAAGCGCTCTAACGATCTTTACACATCACGTTGGTCTGCGGTTCATTGGGTTTTACGAGGACTTTTAAACAAGGCCAGTGCCATAAAAAGTCTTTGATGCCGGGTATTAAAAAAGCTTTCGCTATTTCCCCGGACCTATTAATTCGCTTCACCAGTAACAAGTAAATTCTGATAACATTCTGTGCCATACGTATTAATATTTTCATTACAGATCATACTTACTAGCAAGCGTCATTCGTGATACTTGTGGTAAATATGTCTGCATGAAAAGTACTGTTAGCGTTAGCATCAAACTGAATACTTTCTATATAGATATATATATACGATCACTTTATAATAAGATACAGAAAATAGGCAATACTCGCTTTGCTTATGTGTTTTTGTTTGGTTTACGGTGAGGTTCGTTTGTTTCACCTACAAAACAGCAAAGTGTTGAGTGTTGTATGCCGTTATTTAAGCAAACACTTTTAAATTGAATTTCAACAAAACCACAGTTCTAATTTGTTTCCGGGCTGTTTGTTGCTAGCAGGCCCGCAACCAGGAGGGAAACCGGGCAATTGAACCCCCGAAATTAAAAATACATGCTTAATTGTTAGGTACAATAACAAGTTACAATCATTTTGTCCCCCCCCGTTAAAATAGTACAACAACACGTTGCAATGATTTTGCCCACCCACCCCCAAAAATATAAGCTGGTTGCGGCCTTGGTTGCTACTAGGATCTAATCCAGGGATTCCCAACCATTTTCTGACTACGTAACCCTTCAGCATTGCGACAGATGAGCACGTAGTCCTAAAATTTCTTAAGACAAAAAGGCTGACAAAAATAACAAAAATCCACTGCATTTTTAATAGAACTTTCATAATTCAGAATATTTGGAAATAAATATTGTATAATTATATTTTCCCTTCCATTGCTAACCTTAAACATACCCCTTCAGATGGGCCAATGTACCCCTAGGGGTACATGTACCCCAGGTTGCAAACCACTGATCTAATCCTTTGCTAAATTGCTCTCTCAACATTTGAAAACATCGTAGTGCACAACTTCAGGTTTTCCAAAGTGCTAAGTTTTCTAGGCTAGACTGGGCAAATTTGCAGTTCACATGCGCTTTATGAAAATTGGAAGAGAGTGTTTAGCAACGTATACGCTTTTTCGCAATTAGGAGGAAATGCAATTCTGGAATGAAACTTCTCAACAACCAATAGTGCTGTGCTTTGATCTTTCCTTGTTTGCTGACCAGATGGAGAAGGAACTAAGCCGTCAGCTGCTGAAGAGCTTATGGTCGATTGTGCCGAGATCCATCAACCAGCTACACATGCGGTGTTACTTTGTCGCATGTGAAGAAGGAAAACAGGTTCAACACAAACCACGCTGCTGAAAATACTTGTTAAACATAAAAATATTTCTTACGTCGCTGCTCGTGGTGTCAACCGATCCAGTACGGATGAGCAACACGAACGATTTTTACCCAACAACAACAGGAGAAATGTGGAAATGGTGCCGGATATTAGCTGCGGCTTTGCATAGTTAATCCAAAATAGTTCGACGTTTTTCTGAGACGAAAAAGGAAACACAGGGTGATTCGAATCGCGGTTTTTTTTGCTTGATACCATCCAAATCTTTTCGCAGTCTGCAACCATTTCAAAGAACTTGTGGTAGTGCAGCTGTAAGAAGTGCTTGTTTGTCAAACACAGGGATAAGGTCTCTCATATCTTCCTTTGGCTATCTATTCAAGGCTTTTTTCCGCCACGACAAAGTGCTTATAGGAATATTGCGTGTATCACAGTAACATAACATGTTTAGTAGTTAGGTACAACATAAAGTTACACAATAATCCCCCTCAAAAGTATCAGCTGGTTGCTACCTAGTGTGCGTTCATGCAGTCGGCTTAACCCCTACGGAGATACAGCAGATTGTTTTTTTATATTAATAAACGCACGCGCTACTTGCGGTGACATGACCATGACAAAACTTGGTCGAGCGCAAACTTTTCAAACTTAAAAAAAACTGCAACTTTTCTATTTGATCCATTAAATTGAGCAGAATCTTATATATTTGTTGTTGTTTTCTATCAGGTATAAAATAATTGGTTTTCCTACATTAGACAACTTGTAACGTGACAATTTTTTATGCCCACATTGTACCATTAATACTGTACTGATGTGGACATTTGCCCATCACGTGACCTCCGCGTCAAAGGCTGTCCTTTTTCTCTCTTTTTCGTGTGTCCTGTGCAGGATAGAAAGCTGTTGTGTAGTGCTGATAACTTGATGATTTAATCTGATGCAATCCTAATTGCCAACAAGATCAAGAGTTACATACGCAAGCAAAGACTTCTACATGGTGTCAGAAGTGATTTCACTCGTTTAGCTGTAGCTGTCACCATGACGAATCTCGCTCCGCCTTGTCAGATTAATTTTTTCCACCTCAAATGATGCGGAGCGTGGCGTCTTTGGTAAGCTTTCTTCGAGAATTATTTCGCTGCCGCTAATCTTAAGAATCAGTCCAAGGATGTTCAGGTTGCCACTTTATTGCACTGCGCTGGCCCCACTACCCAGGGGCGTAACGAGGGGGGCAAGGGGCACAATTCTTCGGGCGCCAAATCACTATGGGGACGCTGAATGCTGCGGGTGGGGCCGAAAAGTACAAGCAATGTCACAAGTACTTTCTTCAGTACAGTGCATTTGCTCCCGAAAATCCTCAGGTTCGAACATGGGGGCGCCAAACTTGCTTCTTGCCCCGGGTGCCATCTAACCTCGTTACGCCCCTGCCACTGCTACCGACATTTTCGCCACCTTCACCTTTCATAGTGATGATGAGAAACACAATTATAAACGTATTTTGAAAAAAATTATTGCTTACTGTGAACCTGAGCAGAATGAACTGTTTGAGGCTTATCGCTTGCTACATTGCCAACGTGTTCCAGGTGAGCCTCTTAAATCTTGGATTAAAGACTTACGCGTGATACAGAAGGGGTGCAACTATGCTCACCAGCCAACAGATGATCGTATGGTGAGGGATATAATTATGTTTAACATTGGTTATAAACTCTTGCGTGAGAAGCTTATGCCTAAAGGTAGCGAATTGACTCTTGATCGCTGCAATGAAATATGTCGTGTTGTTGAACTGACAAAAACGCAGGCGCGAGCCATGTCAAGTATTTCCTCAACGCCTGCAACTGACGTCGCAAAAACAAAAACCACCACTGGTTTGCAGCAGCCTCACACCGGACAGGCAAATTTTAATTGTTCATACTGTGGTCTTCGCCACTCTCCCAGCAAATGTCCAGCTTATGGCAAAGCTTGCCAAACTGCGAGCGCCGCAACCACTTTGCTCAGGTCTGCCGGCAAGCTAAGCTTCAAGCTGCCGATCACATTCAGTGTGAAGATTTGGCTGGGGTTGCGTAATGTCTCGTAGCCCCGATCGATTCTTCGCACAAGGTGCATGAGACATCCTTACGCGTAAAGTTATTATGGTGGATAACCGTTCTCACCCTCATTCAGTGCTGTGCATTGTGCAAGTTATAGGCATTGGTGCTTACCGGTAAGTGCCTATCTTGCCTTTAAGGCAGCTGTGTCCAACCCGCGGCCCGCATGTGGCCCAGTCGAGGGTTTTGTGCGGCCCAGTTTAGTTTTTTTCTGTGGCAAAAGTATCCTACCTACTGACAACCTGTCCTTGTTTTGGTAATTTTTAATTTTACATTTTTGATGCAAGTGGTCCTCTGTGCCACTTTATCACGTCTGTTACCATTGCAGTTAGGATTCGAACACTTTCAGTATATTCGTTTAAGCTAAATTATTTTGCTAAGATCAAAGCAAGTTATGCAATGTGCGGCCCTCAATAATATGTCATTCAATGTGCGGCCCTCGTCAAGATAGTGACATACTTTTTGGCTCAGTAAGCCATTTAGGTTGGACATAGCTGCTTTAAAGCAATTTCAGCAAATGTCTTTACCGCCTTTGCAGCCATCTAATGTTGAGGTACACGCCTTTGGCAATCATATTTTTAACCCTTCAGGAAAGGCAAAAGTCAAGAGTCTTACTTCTGACCCAAAACTCAGAAAAATATTCCTTGTGATGTACGGAGTTATTGGCCCTCCAGAGACACTTTACCTACAGCACATGAGATTGTTTTTCATTCTGATCGCATTGTGATTCCTGTAAGCCTTCGGTCGCACATGCTGAACCTGATTCATGAATCGCATTTTGGGATGGAAAAGTGCAAGGTCAGGCAGCTTGTTTACTGGCCCCGAATGACGGCCAATATTGAATGCACTATTTCTGATTGTGATACTTGTGCTACGTTTCAGCGCAGCCTTCAGCGGGAACCCATGATACCTCACTCTATTCCGACTAACCGCTTTGAAAAGGTTGCCATGGACATCATGACTTGGTGCGGCCAAGATTACCTTGTGGTGGTTGACTATTGCTCCAATTATCCCGGAATCATTTCCCTTACAAGACAAAATGGCAAAAACTATTGTTAAACAAAAGAGAGCGTCTGCACCCGTCATGGTATACCAGTGGAACTCGTGTCAGACAACATGCCGTTTCGAAGCAAATAATTTTTCGACTTCACCCAAGCATGGGGCACAAAAGCTGCCACTTCCAGTCAAACTTTTTCTCAGAGCAACTCAGCAATGGCCAAGCCGAACGGTTTGTGCAAACTTTGAAGCGCATGCTCACCAAACCACAAGCTGGCCGACTAGATCCCTATCTGGCTCTTTTGAACTACTGTAACTCCTCATACCCGGTCTTTCTTACTCTGCAGCACAGATGGTCATGAGCAGACGCCTTCGTAGCAAGGTTCCAGCAGCGCCTCAGCTCCGTGTGCCATCGGTTGTGGATGCTCATCCGTCTTTACTCAACAGACAACAACGCCAAAAGCAGTACTACGACCGCGGCACCAAGCCTCTGCTACATCTCAAAAAAAGAGATGGTGTATGGTACAAACAACGCAATCAGCGGCAGAAAACAACCGTCATTTAAGGGTGCCCAGAACCTCGGTCATGTTGGATACAAACTGAACACGGCGTCCTTCGTCGAAAACATATTGGTGAAATTTTTCCACTGCAAAAACCATTGAAAGCATCTCTTTCTCAATTTGAGCGTAATTCACCTCAGCAGCTGACATGGACCGGGATGCATAAGCAATGGGACGATTACCTGAAGCAGGCCAGCATCCAGGTCAGAACACGAGGAATCCGACTGTATGGTGACTGGTTTGGTAGGGTCAGAAAAACCCAGGACTGGTGCGTATACCAACGCGTTCTTTATCTCTAATAATACGTGGTCATGTAATGCAGTCCACTTCCAATCGCTTACTTTCTTTCGGAGAGTCCGCAGAGGCAGGGCCGGCCTTAAGCCGATGCAACCGATGCAGCTGCATTGGGCCCCGCGCCATGGTGGTTGGGCAGGTTGTTCATATTTGTCAGATGTTCCTTGCGCTCGAGAATTGTAGAAAGGATTATAAACAGGGCTACCGTATCGTCCTTATTTCTAAAATTTGTCCTTATTTTGAAGTACTACGTCTTAGAAAATATCACTGTCCTTATTTCTAAGAAATGTCCTTATTTATGACTTGCGTCCTTATTTTTTCTTATTTTCTATAGTGTAACAATTTTAAATAAGTAATATCTGATAAACATACACACCACAGTACCGTGTTTCCCCGATAATAAGACTTACCTGATAATAAGACCTAGCGTGATTTTTGAGGATGATTTTGATATAAGCCCTACCCTTAAAATAAGCCCTATTGGACTGGTTACGACAAAACTTCCCTAGTATCAGCCAATCACATCATTCGACGCAAACACTCGTCATTTCCACCCATTATGAGGCCATTATTGATAAGCGTGCGAAAACGAGTCACGTGGTACTTCCAACAACCAAGAGGAGAGCTCGCTCGCTCGAAGTCATTTTGCTGGTCATTTTAACCAAAGCACGTTAATGATAAGTAAATGTAGATAGTTTTTCGTAATTTCTGTTTATTTAGAAATATCTTCATTTTCACTTTGTAACTTCATTTTTTTATATATCAAAATAAGACATCTCCCGAAAATAAGCCCTAATGTAAATTTAGGAGTGAAAATAAATATAAGCCCTGTCTTATTTTCGGGGAAACACGGTATTTCTATCTCATCGTAAGCATGTTGTAATCAAGGCTATCTGCCGTAATAAAATTAAAAGTAGTATAATCTTGCAGCACAGAGACCTAACGCACTATCAGGTACTGTTAGCACCGTAAGCTGCCTAGGCTGGTTAGGATTCTTAGAAAAGCTGATTTTGCCGTGAAGGTTAAGCATTTAATTGATTCAAGGAATAGGCAAGCGAAAAATGCGTTTTCCGTAACGATTACAAGAAGGAAATCGAGCATAAGACATTGCTGAAGGAAATGGTTGCTGGAGATAAATACGCAAATATATGATCTGATGTTAGTCATGCAAACAGAAACAATTGTTTTATTTTAGGCAATAAAATCAATCTTCCTCAGCCGTCCTTATTTTTCGTTCTAGATCGATGGTAGCCCTGATTATAAATGTCATTGTTAGCCTATAATAATCTCTTTTAAATGAACCATGAATTTCCTCTAAGTATCTGAGTTTATCAAACGTACTCAATTCTCATGCTAGAGCGTTGTATCTGCGTTCCACCATGTCCCACTCTTTGTGGATAGAATTTGCTTCTTACTAGTGCCAGTTAGGACTGCAGTAGACCTACAGCTACTGCAAATAAGGTGTGTAGTGATTCAACTCGCAATGAACCGGTCAAAACGAATGTCTGTCATATTAATTTTGATGGCAGTTCTGCTAAGGTAACGTTGTTCAGTTCCCGAAAGATTCTTCCTTTTTTTGAAAGTTTTTTGTTGGTTGCGGGTCATCTGCATTTTAACAAAGGCTTGCAGTTTTGCTTCATGGAAGATTTTGACATAGACTAGATCAGTGATTCGTAACCTTTTCTCTACCACGCCTCCCTTAAGTAATTGTGCTGTGCTTCAAGCCGTCCTGACTTTAAAAATGTAAATTGGAGGAACACTTTCCTGTTCAAGGGCTTTCCATGTTGTAGAACGCATACAAGGGCTCGCGCCCCAATCAGTCCCGTCGCCACGGGTTTTTTCGGGGGGCTTAGGCCCCCCAGACAAAGCTCCAAGCACCTCCAAATTGAAATATGAAACACTATAATCAGTTGCATTTTTGTCAATTTTTCGATGTCAAGCCCCCCCGGACAAACGCAAAGCCACCCCGCAGAAACGCAAAGCCCCCTATTGAAAACTTTCTGGCAACGGTTCTGGCCCCAATGGCAATTTATTGACTCCCCCTGGGGAGACGCGCTCCCGGTGAAGAACCACTGGACTAGATATTTTAATATTTTCTCAAAATAAAATGAACTGTACCACATTGAGACAAACGACAAAAGATGAGAGGTTGATCCCGCGGAGGCCAAAATTCTCATCCAAACCACGGCAAAATTTTGTGAAGTGTTCGCACTTAAATTTGCTTTCTTGTCTTTGTCCACAAAGTTGTTCCGCGTTATTTGTCGGTCGTACAAGTAAATTATTATTTGCAGCCCCACCAAACTTTTATTGTGATTTGCTTGTTTGCGAGCGTAAATCGGTAGAAAAACCACCACTTCAAAGTCCAAGTTCATAAACGTAAAAGACACTTAAAGCTACTCTGCAGCTTAACTAGGCAAGGCAAATATTGTGAATGTCACCCAGCACACTCGTTCCTGTTTGTCAATATATTGGGCTGCTATATGCTTTTACTTCATTAATCAACCATGCGCATTATATTGCGTTTGATAAGTGTTCTGCATCTGTGACGTTGTAGTTGTAAAACCTTTCTACATTACAGTTCTAATTCAGAAAAAACAGTTTGCATTCCAGGTCCATGCATAATAAAGCATAATAATAAGTAACTATAAAATTGGGCTTTTGAGGAACTTTGGGCTGATGCATGGGTTGCTCTCTTGTGAAGTCAGTTTTTTCGTGTATTTCATCATAAAGCGTATAGTTGGTCTTGCGCCCATGTTTCACGAACGCGTCTGCCATTGTGGTTACCGAAAGCGAGATAAGTAATCAGTTCATGTTAACAGTTTTCTCCAAGTCCGTTGTTCTTTGAACGAAAGTTCCGTTCAACAAGAGCGAAGTAATTGTATTTTAAGTTCAATTCGCTTGTCAGTTCGGTTTGGTTGACGTAACTTTGCACTTGCGCTCGCCGCTCCATTGCAGAGCTTCCACTACAAATTTCGGCTTGATTACGAGTGGTAGCGGTACACTGTCTAATGTACACCACAGCAGAATGCTATTAGTCATCATAAACATGCGCGTAGCTGGGGAACACATGATCTATGCCCACACCCCGTAAAAACTGTTGTTTTATCATGTAGTCTACACACGGATAATATCCAATTATAATTTCCCTTTTTTTCTATATTCATATAGTCATTTTGCTAAAATATCTTCATCAAAAAGGCCATATCACGGTTGACTGACCATGATGACGTAATAACACCGCTGGTCAGAGGAGTCCCGCGACTAGGTCTTGCATTGGGCCCCGCACCTGCTAGGGCCGGCCCTGCGCAGAGGAGCAGTGATGGTAGATTCTTTGGGAATGTACCACGACTGATGTCAGGGTTGCGGAGTCGGAGGTAAAATATACGACTCCGACTCCAAACTTTCCAAAATTTCCGACTCCTTGACATAAAGGGCATGAAGTTTGGCTGCTAACAATTTTGTAGCAATTAGCAATCAATGGAAATCGTAGTGAACAGCAAGAAATCTGTTTCAACAAATGTTTCAAAAGAAATTGTACCATTTCAACAGGAATTCCCAATTTAGGAGTGTAATGTAAAAATGATCGAATTGGACTTCCGGAGTCGGAGTAGGACAAAAAATCCGACTCCGAGGCCGACTCCTAGTGTTGTTAGGAATCCGACACCGACTCCGACTCAACCCAAAACCCCCGATTCCTTACAACTCCGGCTCCGACTCCGCAACACTGACAGATATTGGGTCATATCTACCAAGCGTTGGAGCGAGGGGACATCGTGGGGTGAAGGCATGTTGGTGATAGCCTTCACCTTGTGAAGGTCAGGTTTATTGTATTTTATTCATTAACAAACAGCCAATGATGGCAGTCCAAAGCCTGAAGAGGTCATTGGCAACGCAAAGATTAACAACAAAAAAGGATGCACATACACACACAAACAAAACAGTACAAACAGAAAATATGGTTGATGGTGAGGTTATGTTAGAAGGATGGTTGTTTAGACAAAAACAGACACGTCTGCTTAAACAGGCATTAAGACGGATTTTTAGATAGTTTAGGATGTCCAAAGAGCAGTATTTTTAATAGTTCAGTGTGATTTAGTGTAGTAAATTCAGTGTATAGTAAATTCAGAGATGTTTTGTTCAGTCAGGTTTCAAGCCTTGTGCAGACACAATGTGAAAGACTTTTACATAAATCATTTCACTAAACCACAAAATTGCGTTCGTGGCTGCCATGCTTCAGAACAAACCTTTTCTAGTTTGACAGCACCGTTTACAAAACATTTCCAACATATGGTAAGAATTGACTGTTATGAGCAAAAAGGTAACTAAACACTGTTCACTCGCCACTGTCTTACAAATATGTTTTTTGCCTTAAGGTTGAATTCAGCTCGACGGTGGTTGAAAAGCTACTGTACAGTGAAACGAGCTCTTTGTTAACGTTGTTCTGCTGTTTATCTTGGTCTCAGCAAACGAACGTGCTTTTCGGATCAACACACTTAAACTGTTTGGGTGTCGTTTAAGAGCCATCATTGATTCATTTGCTTGTTCAAATGTTTTGTCCTTTTGTTGGGTGTCTAGTCTTTCCCTGTTTCACAAAGTCTGATTCTTTATAAAAACTTTTTCGTGTGGTGTTGAAACAAGAGCAGGGCAATGCCGAGTTACATCTAAATACAGCCAAGCAACACGCTTGGATTGAAATTTCTTTTGGTGTTGGGTGCAAACCCTATTTACAGACGAATACTTACAGGACCAAAGACTGGATGATTGGTTGTCTAAGATAATCACGTTATGCAAATCTTGAATGATAACCATCAAGTTGGTATAATCACAGAAGCGTCAATACTACATGGGCTGGTGGAAAAACGTTGCCGGACCGAGAATAACAGCGCAGGTGTTTTCCGCTGCATTAGAAGACAAAGCGCATATCAATGTTTCAAACAACAACTTCCAACTTGCGCGATACCAGTTCCAGTCGAAGCGGATCTTAAACTCCTGGGCTATAAGCACCAAAATACAGGAAAAGATAATAGGCCTAAGCACTTGCAATGCTTCATTGCTTTTTGTAGACCTATCCTCGTCGAAAGATTGTAAGTGCTGTTGACACAAATTTATTTTTGTTTTGATGCCCTTGCAGCGATGTCTGTTATATGACACAAGTAAAATTTTTGATGCTGTACAGTGTACACGGCTCAGTGGCAAGCATCGTAGAAGACTATTGGGGATTCCGCCAAGTGATAGTTCAGTGACGTTCTCTTTCGGCAGCTTGTCGGGTAGTTGGTCCACAGTTCACTATCCTGAATTTTCTGCCCTAGATTTGTATGGCGAAAGGTAATCTGATAGTCGAGCAGCGTAGTATGTTTCAGACCAATTGTTCAAATTTTCATAAAATCACCAAAATTGGTACACATGTATAGGCATTCCAAACATTTGTAGATATGGAGCAACTCAAGACTGCCTTAGTCAGCTTCGGCGACCATTTTCCAAAATGGCCGTCATTTTGCTGTACGTATACCCCTAACCTATTCTGGTCTCTACTGTCGAAATTTTACTCTTCTTCCTGTAAAAAAGCTTTTTCATAAAGCGTTTGCGATATCTAGCTCCTATGTATTTTGGTAATGTGATCAAATGTTTTCAATTTTGGCTAAAGGGAAGGTCTAATACGAGAGATACATTTTATACATATTTTCGAGCTATATTATAATGATCGAATGACCGTTGATAAAAAAGTAACATCATGGGCTTCTCTTGTTATAATTCCGAATCCTGTTCATTAAATTTATTTTCTGCGCAAAAAGCTTTCTTTTGTTGCAAAATTTGAATACCAACATAATCATGTTCTTAGTATTTTTACTGTAGTGCTGATTTCAGCTTTGGACAAATAAATAAGACTTACAGTTGAGCACAAATTGCCACATGGACTACATACTTAATTCTATTATGAAAAAGAAAACGAAAATAATGTTAATAGCATTCATTTTGAGTTAATAGCATTCAAGCAACTACGTACGGTGAGCACAATGTCACCTTTTTAAAGCAGATGTATTTAGCTCTAGCAGCTTTTCGAAGCCTGAGGGAATGTAGTCCATAGCGGTTCGTGGGAAGCATATTCTGTTTGTCGCTGGCTCCAGCCTGTTGGTGTCGGAATCCGCGGGTTGTGCGACCAAGGCCTGCCCCCCAGACATAGCCACCTTGGAAGACTGATCTTTTCACATGTAGTTCCAACGCATCGCAGGTAGATGGGATTCGCTGGACGGTGTTTCTCTTGGCGAAGAGTTTCTTTCCTGACCTCATTTAACGTCCAAATATGAACTGGTACGGCCATATCGGAGTACGACAAAGCCTTCCGTGCGTGGCATTGTCATCCTGAATACTGACTGATTCAAGGGCGTACGCAAGGGGGTGGTTTGGGGTTAACCCCCCCCCTTTGAATTTGCTATGTTACAAAAACGTCATTACTTATGCAAAGGAGTTTGTGTATGTTTTCGTACATTTTTTGCTTGTTTGGTGTCAAATTAACGCAAAAACCACAGAATGATTTTGGATGAAGATTTCAAGGAACACTGTAAATGGACCAAAATGAAATAATTACATTTTGGTGGGAATCTGGGTTATCGCCTGTATCCAAGAACCATCTCACCACTTTT
>JGI24021J15306_10002574_pt1 | contig 19767 bp, 18 predicted proteins | sample Ectturendosymbi1_FD_15306 | JGI IMG/M metagenome (IMG submission 15306)
ATTTGGCACATTGACTTTTCCTGGAACAAGGTGGTACGTGATGACAGTACGGGACACGCAAATGGTACGCGATCAGAAAAAGTTTGAGAACCACTGCACTAAAGCTTTCAACTATGATGTCTTTTACCACCAGCGTAGGCAGCTCTAAACGTTTTTCTTGCTTCGGTGACTTGAGGAAGTTTTTGTTTTGGAATTTGTGGAGGTGAAGTTTATTGATATAACGAAGCTGTAGTCTGATTAGGCAGTAGAATTTAAAAAAAAATCGATGCTTCCGCTCTTGGTAGCATAGTTGGAACAGATCTCCGACGGGCTAAGGATAATTTCAGTTGGCGTATGGTGGTCATTGTTACCGGGTGTGGGCTGTTGTCATTGTTATCGGGTGTGGGCTGTTTGTGACTTCACAATATGACGCCATATTAACTTTTCCAAACTGACTTTTTGGCGAAGTTTGTTGACACAACATGCATTTTATTCTACACGCACTCTCCTTATTCGTTGTTGTACAATTGCTTGTGTCATTGTCTTGACTGTAAACTATATAAACTATGAACACACCAAGTTAGGATGTACCGGTAGCAAAATACACTCAACGCTAGGCCTACGACGGAACAGTTCACAACTGCAGAATGTCAGGCTGCGCGTTAAAACATGGGAGTAAAACACACACAACCCTACGACACGAGCAGTTCACAACCGCCAAATCTAGACTCTAGTCCAATCCTTCCCAACCTTTTTAGCTTGCGGCACCCCTACCGAAAAGAATTTGCGGCACTCTATGGCGAACACATAGCAATTTTGCTTTAAGGTTTAATGACATTCTGGAAATGTATTTTTAATGATATATTGAGAAACACATTAGCTCGTGGCGCCGTTGAGTATCGTGAATGGCTCCGCACCTCGGTTGGGAACCACTGCTCTAGTCGAATACGAGCAGTCGAGCACAGGTGTGCGGGTGGAATGGCCCACACCCAGGGTTGCCAGGTGATAAGTTGCGAAACTACGAAAGAACTGAGAATGCACATAAAGTACGCGATAAAACTTTCATTTTTCATGATATTGCTGTTAAATATACACTACTAGGGGAACAAAAGATACGGGCTTTTTGCAGCCGTTATGCTCAACCTGGCTGAATTGCCCATTACTTACGAAGCTCGAATGTGTCCTGGGAGATGCTGATGCTCTTATTACAAGCTAAGGTGTGCGGCTGTATCAGCGCACACGTAGGGTTGGAAGCCACATCAAAAAACGAAACGGGAAACAAGTGATGCATGAAAAGTCAGCTAAATCAAGCAAGTTGAAATGAGAAACTTTTGCAATTCGCTCAGAAAGTTAATGAGACGTCCGTGATTATCTTCCAAGCTATTTTGTGAATTGGAAAAGGACACGTCATGGTCAGTTTGACTGGGTGTGCGCCGCACACCCGGTGTATACGCCCCTGGACAATTTCCCGGTACAATCAGTTAACCTGATCGTAAGTCCACTTTTGAGAGAAACGCAATTTTTGTGAAAGCTGAACAAGTCTTTTCACGGTTACCGAATCATGACATTTTCATGCGCTTTACTCGTAATCAATTTTTCTGAAAGGGGTCTGCGCTTGATGTGAAGGTCCCGCGCCACAGAAGCTCTAAACGACTTCAATTCTTGGGCGTAGGTACATCTTGTCCAAATGACTTTTTCGTAACGGGACTGTGTTGGCTTGGTATGTTTTTGCGTGATAAGATTCTGTTTGCTCCCGAAGGTTTCTAACTGTTTCAGGTGTTGCAATGCGGTGTGAATGGAACCTGCATTTTGCTGTTACGCTCAGTAGCCCCGTAACATATGAATCTGCAGTGCAAAGTTGTTAATTGTCTACCTTTCCGTTTCCGCTTCGACAGGTGTCTCAACGCCTGCACGTACTGCAAAACGAAACACGCGAGAGGTAACCTTGGCAGCTATCCCGTTTCGGAAATTGTGGATCGGGCTAGGCAATCTTTTCAAGGTATGTTATATTTGTTTGTTCTGCTAATGCACTTATGGCCTGAAGTTCTGGCGTCATGGTGAGATCATTACGTCTGCGAACCTTCGCAAGTTTGTCAACAAGCACACAAGTTTGAAAGCACACCTCAAAATTTTCGCAATGTGCTGTTAACACCCACCTGCTGGTGAATCTTCATTGCTCTTTTTTCGTACTCTTCTTACGTGGGTTTTGCTCTGCCCGCTTGCATTCACGTGACGCGAATGCGGAAGTTCACGCATCATCACTGCTCACAGACAGAAAATCTGGCAGCGATCGAGTACTATTGTTGATTTGACGTTTCGCAGAGGGTGTTGTCGAAATCTGGTTGACGAGCGAGGACACTGGTGCTTATGGCAGGGACATCGGAACATCGTTGCCGGAGCTGCTTTGGAAACTCGTAGAAGTAATACCTGAAGGTTGTATGCTGCGTGTTGGGATGACTAATCCGCCTTACATCCTGGAGCATTTGGAGGTAAAACTTGTAGCTTTTTGTTCCGAGTACGCGACTCTCGTTACAAATATGCTTGTGTGTTTAAAGGTCGGTCAATATGTTTTTGCACTGTTAATTTAAATGAAAGAATGCGTGAGACAGTTCACCAGTTTTATCTTGCACTGACATACTTTCAACACAAACCGGTACGCTTGCAGGAAATGGCAAAGATTTTGAATCATCCTCGCGTGTACGCTTTCATGCACATACCGGTTCAGTCTGGTTCAGACCGGACTCTATACGAAATGCAAAGGGAGTACACAGCGGGAGAGTTCTGTCATGTTGTCGACTTTTTGCGGAGAGAGGTACCAGGAATATCCATAGCCACCGACATAATCTGCGGCTTTCCGACTGAGACAGATGAGGTGAAGATGATACTTAATGCAGGCGTGCTCTGTTGTGATGTTTTGACGATCGTCTGTGTGTGTTACCGAAGCCTGAATCAATTCAATTTGATGAGAGCACTTCTACGCTCACTCTGATCGTTACTGAAGGTCGTCTCTGCTTCTTCTCAATGCTGGCGGTCGATCATGACTTTGCAGAGATCCCATGTGCCAACCACTTTGTCATTCATGGTAAAGTATTGAAAGCACTGCGTGCATCATGCACTGCAATCGCAAAAAATAAGATTTTGCTGTGGTCGGAAGAAGAAAAGTTTGTTGGAAGCGAACTTTGCACCAATATGTCAAAAAGAGACAAAACGATCAACTTGCGCTAAAACATCAGAACTGCCTGTGTGTGAGAATGTTTGTACAAACGCCTTATTTAATTTATAGCTTGGGCCCGGTTGAGCAGCTTTAAACAAATCTAATGACGACTGGCGGCCCCGTTGTCATGCTTTTTTCACACTTCGAGATCTAATAATCCAAAACGTGTTGCTGTTGTTGGCAAGCCATGAAGTATTGCATGTCACATAAGCAATTTATACTCCTTGCGCTGTTGGTGCAGTCCGATTTTATCTGCGTGTGTTGCAACGCCTATTTCTCTTCATTCACTGGATAAAATTGTTCGTAACTCGAGTTATTCGTTTCAGGATTTTGAAGAGACGCTGAAGTTGTGTGAGAGCTACAAGTTTCCCAGTTTGTTCATGAATCAGTTCTTCCCACGGCCAGGGACGCCCGCTGCAAAGATGCCTCAGATCAACCGGCAAGAAGTAGGTTGTCATTCTTAAATACAAAATATCACTTTTAAAGGTCCACACTTGTAGCAAGTGGACTCTTTTTTCTGGTGACAACTTCTTCGTTTGTTTGTCCGTATTGAGACTTCTGCCCCTACAAGATTTTCTCCACCCTTGATCTTCGCTGGCTTTGTTTCGTTTTTATTTCATTCATAACGGTTTGTGCAGATTGCCTTACCTTGCGTTTTACAGATCAAAAAGAGAACCAAGAAACTTTCCGAACTGTTTCAGTCGTACGAACCTTACAGCCATCAGCTGGGCAAGCGGCAAACCGTGCTGGTGACAGAGATCGCTCACGACAAAGTCCATTACGTTGGCCATAATAAGTATTACGAACAAGTTCTTGTCGAAAAAGACGAAGATTTAATGGGAAAGATGTTTGAAGTTGATATAATTGAAACAGGTAAGTGCTTCTGTAAATAAAACTTGAATCTGTTGATTGTCATTCTTTATCGATGACCAGTGAGTACGTTATACTTTCATATCAAGTTGGGGTGTATAGTCAGGGCTGAGGGTGCCATGACATCTTAACATTAACGCATTGTGCAAAGCATGAAAAACAGTGTTGCGTATGTCGCCTTCGACATGCGCTTTCCTTTTGACTCAGCAGTCCACTTCAGTCGGTGAGTGTCACTTCAAACTTCGAGAGTTAGGGTTTTGGTTTCAGTGTAGCTGCTGTGGCCCTGGTGAGCTCTGGTTCAGTCGTCCAGGCAGTGCAAGGTGGTGACCATTCTGTCGCTGCTGCGCACTGTGCTGTTAACTCAAGTGCGTTTCCCTTTTTATTCAAATTTACAACCTGTCGGCTGCACTAGAGCCAGTATCGACGACCGGCCTTTGTCTGAATCAACCATTAAGCCCACCACTGATCTAATCTTAATTTCTTACCGGAATGTAAAATGCGTGCAGAGGGCACTTGCCGCTTCGTAACAAGCAGTTCTGCACCAGTCTGTCTGGAAACGTCAAGTTTAGCTTTGAAACGACAATAACCTTTTTTTAAGGCAAGCATTTCTTGAAAGGAAAGCGAGTGTTGTCAAGCAAGTCCACATCACCCAACTCCGTGTCTCCGTTACCGCTCGGTTGCGTTTCCGGTATAGTTCACGCGGTACGTGTGGTTTGTATTTCGTACATATTTGCATGTGTTGTGCGACGGCCTCGCTTGCGCAGAAATCTGATAAAGACAAAGTCCGACTTCAACCTGAAGGAACGCACGTTCGGAAAGTGAGGACAGTCGTGCGGTCGCTTTAGTTTGCAGCAGTGCCATTGTTTTCATGCCTAGCGCCTTTTTCATGGCGCAGTCACGAGTCACTACCGCGTTAAGTTTTTTCTGTTGTTTGGACCAAATTGTACTGGAGCCGGAGCCGAAAGTCTCAAAATATTGGTACCGGAGCCAAAAAATTAAGATGCCCGGAGCTGGAGCCGGATCCTGAAATTTGAGTGCCGGCTCCACAGCCCTGCCTCTAATCACTCTTAAGTGTGGTGGCGTAGGCAAGTTTCGTGCCAACGAAGCAAAAGGGTTTGACGAATCAGAAAACTTGAGATGAGTTTTGCACCAAAGGTGAAGATGGACATGTGGAAACCTTCCAGTACAATGCAGACGTGAAGTGGTAGTGAGGAACATTGCATCCAAAACGTCAAACTCAAGGTTATCAAAATAAGGACAACTTGTTATATCGTACACTCACAAAAACGAAACCCTTCTACTGGGCCGCACGAAACCTTCGACTCCCGAATGTGAGCCGCGGATTGAACACAGCTGGTTTAGTGCAGTGACCAAACTACCGTTTGGCAATCGCGTTATGTGGGTGCGTCAGCCTCCAGGGCACGAGTGGCGTTGTTCTCAGAAGTGCAAAAATCAAACCGCCTCAGCGATACCGCCTTTCACTGTACAGCAATCAAACCATCTCCGCTCTACAGCCCTTTTTGGACAGCGCGTTTCGCGAACCGCAAAAGCTACATCTAAATGTGAAGACGCAGTTGGAAGGTCACCACACCATGTATCTTCTGATAATTTTTGCGCATGTGTGACGTCATTGTGGCGTATTGCGGGGGAAAACCCAATTTAAGTTGCCTGCGAAACTCGTAGTGACATTTTTCAGAAAGCTGTGCAGCTAAAAGTATGCACGTAGGAAATAGTTTCTACGTGCGTCAATCTTGTTTTTAAATTTGCGCCACACATTGCTCTTACCATAGCCCTCCCGGTTCACATCAACTTCGTTCTTTCTCGAACGCCATGTCTCACTGCCGTTCAGCATAACCGATCTCACACATGTCCGATAGACCCTTTCATCTTCAGTGGGAACTTTTTCCGACGTAAAAATTACTCGCATTCCTTGAATTTGATGCATCCGACTCCTGTTTCACACCCTCCACTAGCATTCAATCTGTCGCCCAAAAAAAAGAAGCCATTCGCCGTTTCCAGTTGATCGTACAGGTTTACAACAAGCTCCACTGCTCTTTCTGCATCTTTCTTATGCACAGACAAGTTAATTTTTTTAACTAGGGGTGACTCCTCTTGATTTTCGTGCATCTTCCATGATCCTNTTTCCTAAAAGTCGTNCACAAGGTTGAATAAGCCATCACTGTTTTCCCACAGATGCCACATGGGTCTANCTTACTCGTTGTCATCCCCTAAACCAGTGGTTCCTAAACTNTTTTTTGGGCGACCCAAGTCTTGAGTTTGGTGGNCACCCTGCGACCAAGACGCAAACATCGTATAAAAACACTGATTGTATGGGCGGCTTTTGGCAGTAATTTGCTAAGTTCGATTTCAAANTCAGAAATCTACTCTTTTCCCCAAGTGCCTATACTCTACTGGGAGGCACAGACAAGCAGGTGACGTTGAAAATACACAATTCAGTTTTGGATCGACTCGGCGCGACCCATTTTTTGACCCTTGACCCATAATTTGGGAAACAATGCGTTAAACCATTAACATCTGAACCGCTAACCATCACTTCTGTCTTTCCTAGGTAAACCTTCGTCCCTTTACTCTGAAAACGCCACTTTCCATTTATAAAACGTATCTCTTAGTCTTCCATGGTTTCGCTGATCAGAACCAAGCGATCTGCATATAGGATTTCTTCCAGCAAACCTTCTCCAGCACTTGCTGTGATTTCATCAGCTACGACCGCAAACACCAACGAAGCCCCTGATGTACTCCCACTTTGACATAAAACTCCTCCTACAACTCTGTTCCAGCTCTAACCCTGTCTTCGCTCGGTCATAAAGACTCACCAGCGCTTCCACTATTATCTCCGGTAAACCTTTCCTCCTCATTGCCCACTCCATTATATACTTTCCTCGGGACACGATCGAACGCTTTCTCTACATCCGCAAAGCGCATGCACAGATGTTTCCCTTATCACGATATTCCTCTTGCATACTTAAGATAAACAAAGCATCTATTGTGCCCTTTCCTGGCATAAATCAAACGGCACATCGTCCATTCTTATTCGCCTCTCCAGCACTCTTTCCCCAATCTTCATAGCATGTTCCAGTAATTTCACTCCTCTATATGCCCCACAGGTCATCAGATCCCTTTTCCTTAAAAGATTGGTACAGTAGAATTGCCCTATAACGTCACTAAATGGGACCTGAGAAAAAGCGTCGTTATAGTCGAATTCTACTGTATTATTCCACTCGTCTTCCATTCCTCTGGCCTTCCCCTCCCATCCAACACACGCTGACAGAATTCTATCATCGCATCGATCCCAATCTCTCCACTCGCAGTAATCATCTCCACACTGACTTGTGAGGGCCCAACTGTCTTTCCTAGTTTCATCTTTCTTATGGCCTTCCTCATCTCCTGTGTAATCTTCTCAATTGGTCCTTCCACTACATTTGCTTCCATCATATGATCCCATTCATTTTTTTCATTCATCATCTCCTCCATGTGATCCATCCATACTATTCCTCTGTCTATCACACTCAAATTCAACCTCCCATCATTTCCTCTCATGCGTCTTCCTCCTTCAACATCTTTCCCCTCCTTTTTCGTTACTTTTAAAAACTTAAAGACATTCTTTGTTTTTTCACCTGATTCATCTAACTGCTATTCGGTATCACTCCCCATAGCTCTCCCAACCACTTTCTTTGCTTATCTTTTCATGCTCTTAGTACAATTCTTGCAAAGCTTTTTGTATGCTGCTTTCTTGTGTGATGTTGCATTATGATNTTCTGCGTAACTGTATNAAGGTNTTTGCAAAAGTCTTGTAATTTTGTGGAAAAATATATCTTGACGCCATCCTGATGCTTTCGTTGACCTTTTGGAAATCGTGATTGCGTGAGACCGTTTATTTGAACTTTTTAAAAAATTGTTTTTCAGACCGGAGGAAACAACCTCGATCAAGTTCGTATTGCTGAGAAAAGGTTGCTGGGCAGGAACGTGACTGCAACAGTGGTCGTTGTCATTGCAGTCGTGGTGTACTTTTTAATAAAATTCATCCTGACGTGAAGTTCATGCCCGAATCGTGCTTCGTGATTGGTGCGTTACTCGAGGTCGTTGCCAGCGGTCGCTTGCGGCTGGTTCGCTTGACGTCACGACACGCGAAACTACCTAAATTTCCAGTTTTGGTAGTGCCGCTTGTGTTGTTCAGTATAAAGTATGCACGACACGGGCGTGGAAGGAGACCTTTTTTATGGAGCGTTGGCAGACTTGGCGGATTTATGTAGTTACCGTGTTCGCTTCCGCTCACAGTTCACTTGGAACATCCCAAACCCATCTCCGTGCTGTAGTCCAATCGTTTAATGTCGACTTGGTGTCTTATTGCCTGTCCAGGAACTGAGATTGCTTGCAAGAAAGTAATCAAACCAGCGGAAACCCTCGTTAACTCTGAAAGGAAACCGGTTCGTGGACATGTGCTAGACATTGGCCACTTGCAGATGTCAGCCAATAGCGTAGCCAGCCCAAAAGTTTGGAAGGATAAAATATTTTTAATTTAAGCGAACAAGAGTCTTAGTTTGAGACATTGTCTGAACACTTTCGTGAACAATTAAGGGAAAAGTTACTCAAGCGTCAGCATTAGTCTTTTACTGGCTTGTGCAGGCACAGCAGGATGTTTGCAGTGTCGTCGGATTGTTGAGAATGTTGTAGCGAGCTCACAGGCGCAAAGTAAAAGCCTTTGGATAATTTTTTTCATTCAGTTCCACGAGGATGAAGCTGAGGAATAGAAAACTGTTTCAGGAATGTAATGTCGCAAAAATACGGTATTTGGGTACAGCCCCCTTCATGTTAATAAAAAATCGGGAAATTTCGCGGCAAAAAGTAGCCTGCATTGATAGATTATTCAATTCGCTAAAATTTTTGATAGTGTTAACAGCTTATGTGACTTCTTATGTTGTTATCAGATGAAACGATAAGTTGTGCGGCGGGTACGATTTGATACGCCGTGGATTCTCACTCGGACTGGTAAGTGCTGAGAGGAGCAGATGTCCAGGCTCCACGGTGTGTTAGAAACAGTGTGGCCCTTTGCCTCGAAGCTCAGCAGGTTGGATGCCTGCGAGGATAGGAAGGTTGTCCGCTGGTGCAGGACGCAGGCATCCTGTCATAATTCGCAAGGCGTCAATGTGGTGGGTGTGAGCACTGCGACCCCGCACAGGAGCACAGTACTCCGCTGTTGAATGGATCAGGGCTAAGGTGGCTATTCGCAATGTTGTTGCCCCAGTACCCCAGCCAGAGCCAGCAAGCCGCCGCGAGAGTGCAAAACGTGATGCCAACTTTTTGCGAAGTAACTCGAGGTGTCGGCGATACGTGATGGACTTGTTAAACGTTACTCCGAGGTATTTGGGCTCAGACCAGAAGGGCACGGTTTTGTAATGGTTGACTTTTAGCTCACGTTTAGCTTCCTTGTTGAGGTGGAACACTGCCGACACCGTTTTGGTAGGGCTGAGCTTTAGCTTCCAAGTCTGTAGATGTTCACCTACGGTGCCATGCCCTTGCTCAGCACCCCTTCCACTGCCTGCCAGTCTCCATCAACATGCATGATTACCAGATCGTCAGCCTATGCATACTTTCTGGAGACGGTGGTTGGTAGATCAGAGGTGGAGACGTTGAAGAGGTGTGACAGGACAGATCCCTGTGTGACGCTGTTCTTAAGGCATCGTAACCTAGTTGCTTCATATGTTGTTACCGTTGGTAAGGGTGAAACTGCAATTGCCAACGAGCTCCATGGTTATGCGGATCGCAGTAGCTTGCTGGTGAGGCCACGATCCCATACAGTTTTGTAGGCTGCTGTAAGATCGACAAGCACAGCTCTCCTCTTCTTTTTAGTCGAAAAGCTATCGTCGATGTCTTGGGTCAGTAGGGTGACCTGATTTACGGTGGACTTTCCGTGTCGAAAGCCCGTATGTTCCTGTGGGAGTAATGGGTCGGTAGTTGGTTGGACACGAGCGTAGATGAGTCTCTCGAGGATCTTGAAGGGACACACAGCAGGGATGCAGGGCGATAGCTCATTGGGTCCCCTAATAGATTTTCCGACTTAGTGGTCGCAATTATTAGTGCTGTTCTCCAGATTCTGGGAGTTTTGAGTTGGCGCATGCAGTGAGGAAATGACATAGCCAAGATCTGAGAGCCGACCCGGCGTGGAGTATATAGGCTACTCCAGGAAAATGTTGGCACTTCATGAACAATTAGTCGAAACTACATTGCGTTTTATCAAGAATTTACGGAGCTGTAGGCCTACGTGGAACACTAAAAATTTCAGGTGGATCCCCAGCGGTCCACCTGAACCACGTTGAGAATCAATGGTGGGCAAACTGCAGCTCGCCGACATATTTTGTGTGGCTCTTCTGGAAGAATAACAATATTTCAAATTGATAGAGAGTCGTTGCCATGCATTTAATGTTTGTTTCATTTATCAATGTGTTTACACGAATTCGTAAGGTTAGTGACCAGAGATTCTACGCGATTTGAAAATACAAAACTTGGAACCCAAAGCTCAAATTAAGCTACTTAAATTTGCTGACCAAAATATAATTTTTCAAAGAGGTATATTATCAAAGGCATTCCGTCATTTTCCCAATGTCAGAATGAGAAAGAATACTTCTCGCGATTAGGTAATTGCCGACCACGAAATGGAAGAATGCAAGCAAATTGATGGAGGAATTCCAAGTTTTTCCAGAGAAATTCCGAACACCAGAGGAATTCCGACTTCCGAGTACTGGAGGGATTCCAAGTTAGATGGACCATTTGCAGGGACCAGGAGTGCTTTACATTACTTGTAAATCCGTTCAGCGTATTGTAATCGGCGATGGCTGTCCAATCGCCAACCGTTGTTACAAACGTGCCTGCTGGGGAAATGGAACTGACCGAAATGTAGGTATACTCATAAGCGCAATTTTGTTCTAAAATATGAGGGGGCAGCTTCGTGTGAAATCAATATATTACGAAACCTAAAGAGAAAAATGTAGGGGGCATGGCATATTATATCCTCACTGTCTAAAAAAGTGGGGGGACGCGTCCCCCGTGTCCCCTACCTAATTGCGCCCATGAGTATACTGACTCTAAAAAATTTCAGTCAGTGCCACTCTACAGTTGATTTCTAGCGACAGGTTCCAGAAAGTAAGTACCTAGAATTTAAAAGACCAGTGTACGGCTCATTTCTGAACTTAGCAAGACATATTGCTGTGAATTTTTACCCTCTGTAATGAAGCTCGTAAAATCAAACCATCGTGAAACCCTAAGAAATGAGCACCTGAAAGATTCAATTCGCACAGCTTATATAACATATTGTCCAGAGTTTCGAAGGCTAAACAAAAATCTAATTTTGATAAATAATGCGTTTGCCGCGTTTAAATTTCGGTATATCATTCTTTACTGTATTGACACTACGAACTGATTTTACGTCTTGCTGGTGTTTCCGGTTTTCTGCAAATGACTCTTCCATTTAACAAGTTTGCCCACCCCTGGTTTATAATTTTACCCAAAACTTGAATGAAGCTTTTCAATTTGCCCAAAATTATTGATCTAAGCTTTCTAATTTGGGCAAATTTGATTTAAGCTGTTATAATCTATCCAAATGATTCCAGTTTACTAAAATGTGAATGGAGATGTCTAAATTTGCCCAAATGTTGAATTATTTGCCCTAATAATCGCCAATTTTCCAGCTGCTGTGCTTTTAACGCAGTAATAGGCTTACCTAGTAAAAGCAGTTGCGAATTGCTTTTTTTTATAATATTGTAGGTCTGATTCACTATTCTGAAGTTTAATCATGTTGGAAGTGGTCTACTTAATCATTGTGCAGCTGCAAATTGTTTTATGGTAATAACGTGATGTAACTGTGATATGATACTGTAAACCTCCGTGTTTCAAACTTGCTTGATGTTGTGAGATTTACAAGTGTGAATCTGTTGCTGTGAAATATTCATGAATACAATTAACCATGTAACTGCAGCTGTAATATTTTGTGTGGTACGGTGGTAGTGCAGCTGTGATTTCATAATATTTAAGTTTTCAAATTTTCCATTTGTTTCATGCAATGAATTTCACATGTTGCATCCTGCCAAATTTTAATTTTTCAATACGATGCTGTGAAGTGAAGTTTTCATGAACAATAGCAACTATATTATCTATTGCACTGCGTAATTCACTAATGGTAATGCAGTCCAGTGAAGCACTGCTACTTTTATAAAATATTCTTGTTGAGGTTGTAAGTCATTTGTCATTGAAAATTTGCTTTTGTACACATTCCTCGGTAGTTGATCATGTAGGGTTCGGTATTAATGTCTGAATCAGTTCCATATTGCTATTTCTTGTTAGCATGCTGTGTTCAGTGCACATTCAACTATCTAAACCGGAGTGCTTTTCGTTTTCATAACGTGACTTTACAGTAGAAGTTGTAAAGTCATGATAAGAAGCTGTAGGCCTAATGAAAAATACTGATTGCTGATTGAGGGCTTGAGGCTTTGATACCCATAGTAACACACTCTTTTCAGGATTGCGTTTATTTACCTCGTTATTTGTATGATTTGGTAATGAAGAGGTGTATAAACAATAGCAGTTTTAATCTCAGGGCTGAGAAATCTGTCAGTTTGCAATTCATCAACGAGACAGAGATACTCACATCAACGAACCTGGATAACAATACGTTGCCGCCTTGAATTTAATTTGTACATGAAAAATTACAGGAGCGCTACTCAACGCACAAATTGATTTGGTACTGATATCTGACGAATGCATGGTAATCAGACATGCAGACACCTTGATGTGCTTACAATTGTATGTTTTAGTCTTAACATTAAGACTTTCTATTTGTACGTTATTTGGGAAAAACAAGATGAAATTGGGGCAAAAACTTTTTGCATCCCCTAAAATAGGCACTCCCGTACACCTGTGATATTCGTCCATATTCTTTGAACACTACAACCGCGTTCACTTTGTGACTGAGTGCTCGGACATTGGAGTGTTTGTTCGTTTGAGTGCGTGTCATGCCACAATGCATTCGTACTTTACTTGGCCTCGACCAGTTTATGAATAGCGCTCTACTCTGCAGTAGTGTTGTACCAAGTGTTACGGTCAGGGGTGTAGTGGGGTGGGAACGCGTAGGAATGGCATTCGCACACCTTTTTTGGTGTATGGAACGTGTTCCCAAACCTTTTTGCACTAGATTACTTTAAAACATGGGCTGTGATATCACAGATGTGCTAGCGACACGCAGATTCGCACTGCTAGTCAAAAAATCTACAATGAAACAGGAAGATCCGGTGTGGAAATTCTTGTAGGCGAATGCTCACTTTATTCGAACTATTTGGTGCAGTCTTCCTATTTATTTGTTGTGGGAACGCCGTTTCCACACATGTTTTTTAGCACTACACCCCTGGTTACGAGTTAGCGAATAATAGTGTTAACTCTGGAATGTCTCTGTAACCTTGTGGTTATGCCTCCAACGCCGTTGCAAAACGTTCTGTTAAGAAAGTGTCTGTAACCCTGTGATTCAGCCTCCAGTGCCGTTGTAAAACGTTCGGTTTTGTCTGTTTTTATCAACCTGCGTTGTGCTCTGGACTTCATGTCTGCTGATAAGTAAATTCAATTCATTTTAATTCTCAGTATGGATTTTTGCGTTGGATAACTTCTCGCCAGCCAAACCTTCAAACCGCAAAGAGGCGACACTGTTTGGTTGATTTGAGGTTGAAATTTTACAATGCTTCTCGAAAATCTTAGAGGTCTGTGGCAGGTCAGTTTCATTTGTAGAGTTCTTAGATGATGTTGTTTGGGCCAACTTTGATAGCCTAGAGATAAAAGATTTCCAAACCTGTTCAGGTGGGAATTTCTGCACGTAATGGATTAATTACAAAAATTGTGTGTCAGTATTCACAGCTGATGTAATCAAGACCGTAGCTTCCGAGACTCACACATGGTGATAAAATCCGAGAGCTGAATGTTGACAACCGAGTCTCGTGACCTGAAGAATGTAAATTTCTCGGCTAGTGACTGAATCCGACAAGGTGCTTGCTGCTGGAAAAAAATCTGGTACTGCCGGATTTTGCATGACTTGTGCAGAAATTTATCCGCATGAAAAATGTGTCATCAACTCTTGCAACTTTTAAATTCGACACGGCCTACTTAAGATGTCTTAAGTAGGCCGTGAATTCGACCCTTTTTACCTGCTTGTTTGGTAGTTCCTTCCGTGACGGTAGGTACAACAGCGAGCTGGTTGAACTGCTGGAGCTTTAACAACTCATATTGACAGGGCATTTCAATGAAGTATTCAGACAAATGGTTCAAAACCGAAATCTGCACCCTTCGAGACAGACAGCCACAAAAAGGTTCTCAGGACACGTGCAGCAAGGAAGTTTTGAAAAACACTGCTGGAAAGTTTGCAGATTTCAAGTTAATTCATCCTAAAAATTTGGTCGATCAAGAACTCTTCCTCGAATGCAGTTTATTTTGGAACACTTTTTTATCAGAAATGTAAATATTTTCAAGACATCAATGAAATCTACATCTCTGTATTAAACAAAGCACAATGGTGGATCTCTACCCCAAAACGGCTTGGCCATACTGCTTAAATAATAACCACTCGGTGAGAAAAATCGCTGACTAATCTGAAGCAGGTTACAACTTCTTTGAGGTTTACAGTAATCCAATTTCGTTGTAGCATTTTGAATCTCTCCTGACTGACAAAAATCTTTCAGAAGACCTACAAAAGTTCATAAATATCTTCCAGAACCTCAACTCAACAACTAAGAGGTTGATGGCTATCCCTTCCGAGAGACGTTAGAAATTATTGCTTCTTTGCAGATGTTTTATTATCTGTTGTGTTTTGATTTTTAATGGCCATCTCATTCACTGGTGTCGGAGGCGGGGGTCACTCCCAAAAGTTTTGATTTGTCGAAAATCCGGACAAAATCTATGGAAATCTTCGCAAAATACCTGAACTTCTGGGCAAACTATGTGAAAATACGGCTAAAATTTGCTCCCAACGTTGTTTGATTTTGAGAAATTGGCGCACAACGTGATAGAATCACATCAAGACCCTTTTTGGAGGTCATCCAAACAATGATCTGTTTGGGAGGAAATACTCACACAAACAGTTGCCCGAAAACTTTTCGGGCAAGTTTTGGGGTAAATCGGGCAAAAAATCTTTTGCATCTCCAAAAATTTGCCTGATCCTACATCTATGATCTGCTTACTATCTTTGATGTCACATTTTTCTTTGAAGGGCCTGCGCCATTTTCAAGCTCCTTGTGGTGATTGTATCAAAGTTTGTGGTTTAACACAGGTTTAATAAAATAGTTTCCGAAAAGCTTTACTGCAACTTCAGAGACTTTTCCAAGTCGTTTTCTGATGAAACCAAGCTTAAGTATAAAGCGAGTTACAGACCACATTTGTATTGCGGTTCCTTGTACTTGTTACAATTTCTATCTGCACTCAAAACGAATACTACTTTAGCATTCATGTTACTGTAATTTGCAATTTCTATTTTCCAAAATCTTAATCAAAATTTTTGATTACACCAGCTAAGACCTGTCAAATCTTTGCTAACATGACGTCAGAACCGTCGCCAGTAAATCTTCAATAGGGGGCTTTACGTTTGTGCAAGGGGGGATTAACATTCTAAAATTTTGCAAAAACTCCACTAGTTTAGTGTTTCATATTTCGGTTTGGGGGGGGCTTAGCCCACCAAAGCTCCCCCGTGGCGACGGTACTGCATGAAGTCCTTACCTATGGCAAACTACTTTGATTGCGTGAAAGACCTACCAAAAAAAACAACCAAAGACGATTGTGAAATGGTTTATTCATTTGAACTAGCTTCAGTTCTTCGCGTTTCCGATGAATCTTTTCATGCAACGTTGCTAACTGACCCACGATCTTTCGAACGCCTCGTCTTTCCGTACCAAATCATGACTAAGAAGATTAGAAGATTTGCAGCTGCAAAAGCTGTAAAACAAAATATTCGGCATGCCCCAGGTTGGTTGTAATTGCAGTTTACAAGTGGCGGGTGATAAGCAGTCTACATACATATATCTAAGAATGCAATCAAAATTGTTTGGCGTGACGCCAGGCTTGTTCAGCACCAGTAACAAGAGCAATTCGTTTCAGGTGATGAGTACAGCTGCGTCGCCTAATGCAGCTGGCTGATGGAACAGTGTATTCTCCAAGACGCTGTAAGATGAAAAAGAGGTTTCATAAACAGTAGGCTATTTGCTTTGAACCAGGTCAGGTGCCACAAGTTGTTCGTGGCGGTCTTGTCCTCTGCCTTAGCGCCATGGGCGACAGCAGCTACTTGAGTAGACAACGTTGCAGTGATGGAAATCAGTCAGGGCAGTATCATGAATCCTTCAACGCTGAGCACGAGAAAAGTTTTTGGTATCGAAACTATTTTCGAACTCATTTAGGATCTTGAGTGTCCACTCAATTGTTCAACGCTGTGAAAACTTCAGTTCATTTTTTTACATTAGCCTATAGAAATAACAAGCAGATGAATGTTTCAAAAATATCAAACTTAACTTTTTTACGTGGAACAGACATACCTGCGCGTTTGTTATGCGGAGAGCTTGCTGTGACGCACAAATCAACAATTTGAGAAAAGCTGCACCCAGTTCGTGTTTTAAGCCGATTTGACCAATTTTACTAAATTGGGCCCGCAACTTAAGGCGACCCAGCTCCAGTCGCAACGGAGTTACCATTTGGCACCTAGTCTGTATTCTATGGTGAGAAAGCCACTTCCAAAAACGTCAAATGAAGAATGAGAAATTGTTATTCCTCACATGATTGCTTTGCTCTGCATAATGCATTAACAGAAAATTGTCGTCATGTCACTTCTCTCAACAACCGAAAGATTATGTCCTTCAACCAAAAGGGTAGCGAAAGATTGAGGTCGTCTATGGTGACCCATGCGTGCCACCCTAAAAAAATTTGTTTTAGGCAGTTTTTGGAAAAAAACAAAAAAAAACGTTTCAAAAACTAAAACAATCTTATTTTCGTTTCAAAAATACTTTCGTTTTGCAAAGGTTTTCTAAATAAAAACATTTTCGTTTTAAATAAACTTTTATTTTCGTTTCGGAAACACTTTCACTTTTGTTTATAAATTAAAATCTTTTCGCTTCGAAAACAAAAACAATTTTACTTGCTTTTCGAAAACACTTTCATTTCGCAAATGTTTTCTAAACAAAAACTTTATTTTTTAATTTTATTTTCGATTCGGAAACACTTCGTAAAACAAATCGAAAAAAAATCGCATCAGTTTTGTGGTCGTGGCCCATGCGTGCCACCCTCCGTTGAGGGCCTGTGTTTCCACTTGAGAAGGCTTGATTTGCAGATTCTCCTATGTTGATGTGTAGCTCTGTAGCTGAACCGCCTGGTGAGCTAGCACTCATCGAAAACCCCTAGTGCAGGGTTTCTCAACCGGGGCTGTCGGCCCCCCTTGGCGGACAAGGAGGGGTTCTCCGGTGGCCACGAGCAGAGGCCTTTACTTAAAAGCTCTGCCGTGATATTGCAAAACCCTATTGATGAGCAGGGGGCCACAAACCTTGAAAGGTTGGGAACCATTGCTCTAGTGCAGCGGTTCTCAATTGATTTTGAAGCCCGCACCCCGTCCGGAAGGAAAAATCATTTTTGCACCCCTTGCACAAATTTCATGTATTGTTTTTTGTATTATCAAAGAAGTTCGCACCCCAATAAGTCCCTTCTCGCACCCCCTGGGGGTGCTATGACCCCCAATTGAGAACCGCTGCCCTAGTGGCATGCCTACGTAAATGACGACAAATAAATATATGCGGTCTTTGTTTCCTCCACAATTTAAGAGTTCGAAAAGTTTGAATGTAATCGGTTCAAAGCGTTTCAGACTGAAAACCTGGACCAATCCTTTCTCATTACCTTGGTAAAAATAAGAAAATGTTTGATTAAAAAAAGATCCAGGGTAAAACGAAAACAGATAACTGGTAAAACGTGCAAGAATTTTGTACCTGTGCTGAAGTAAATAACTCCGAATGGATTTTGCTGAAAGATAACTCCTCCAACAGGTGTCATGCTCATCGACCCGATTGCATTGCCGAAGTTGAATATGAACATGTATTTTCCTGAGACATATATTTTGAAATTATTGAACAAAGAAATTAGCATAATGCTAACGAATATACCAGCGTGAAAAGTCTAGGCCAACGTTGTTAGCCAATGGCACAGGAGTTTTGTTGATCGAGATGTAAAAAGATTAGTTCAAACTATGTTAGGTATCCGGTATGGACCTGTAGGGACCCGATTTTCTTTGATTCTAGGGACCCGATGATAATTTTCTCTGATTCTAATGACCCGATTTTCAATTCTAGGGATCCGAATCGGGTCCCTAAAACACCTTAAAAAATCCTGGTAATGGGAGCTAAACATCTATGAACATCTATGAATATGTTGTTCAAGCAACTGTGTACATGAGTTTAAGTAATGTTTCCTTTTTTAACCTGATAGTGCTGCATTTCGTACAGTAAGTTGATGGTAGAGCAGGGATGAAACTGAGATATATATCATGTAGTAATTCGGCGGCGATTCGTTCGCGGAGGATCATTACACTTTCTTTCGGCCTATGGACGTCCGCAGAAATTTTTCCAGAGGGGGCAACGTCGACATTTTGCTTATCCTTTTCAGGTTGCTGACGATGCAATTCAATTGGACGTTCACAAAACGTTTTACTCTTTCTACACCATAAAGAAAATGCCCTATGGCGGCAACAGTCACAAAATTGCGATTTGTTAGCGCAACAATGCGTTTTCACTCATACTACTTTTCACACAGTATAAAACTACGTGGCTTATCGCTATCAGAACTTAGCAGTCACTGTCTCGCTAATTATCTGCCAAGATGTCTGCGTTCAAGAGTCACATGTGGGAAAACGCCTACTACCGTAAATTGAAGTGATCACTTGAAGGTTTGTTGCCATGTTCTTGTTAAACAAGAAAGACCAAACGAACAACAATCTGCTCGCAAGTTTCGCAACCTGCCTCTGCAGGCAAAGGAGCGGACATGAATGAACTGCAAGCTCATCACTACATGACATAACAGTGAACCTGCTGGATCCTGTCCAGTGTGAGTGTCATACCGGCAAATAAACTTTCATTGCAAGAATAAAATCAATTAATCGGAATTAAACTGCTGAATTAAGTTTTTCTAGAAAATTTTGGTTCTTAGACCTATATTACCCTATTTCCAGATGGGGCAAATGTCCGTTTCCTCCCTGCCAGTGCCGTATCAGCCCAACTCTGGCCCCCGCCAAAATGCTTCCAAGGGCCCCCCTAATGGTGATTTATAAAAAAAATTTCGACGTTATGCTACATCTTGAAGCCGAATAGACTTCAAAACAAAATATTCTAATTGCAGACACAATTTGGGAGAACCAGGCCCGTAGCCAGGTTTTGAGGTTTGGGGGCAAAATACATTTTGTGGGGGAAAGATTTTAATTTTTATCATATGTTTGACACAAATTTTTCTGAGCACAACAAAATTTGGGGGGCACAAAAAGTAACTGCCCCCGAATGCCCCCCGTGTCTGCGGGCCTGGGCAGCACCGTCGCCAGAACGTCTTCTATTGGGGACCTTCATGTTTGTGCAGGGGGGCTAGACATTCTGAAAATTTATTTTTAATTCACAACATGAACAGCATTTGCAGATTGTGCAAAT
>JGI24021J15306_10002575_pt1 | contig 19766 bp, 11 predicted proteins | sample Ectturendosymbi1_FD_15306 | JGI IMG/M metagenome (IMG submission 15306)
AAGCGAAAAATTTTTTAGGGGGGGCTTCGCCGCCCTGCGCCCCCCCTGGTTACGGGCCTGCTGACAAGTAAAACAAAAAAGCAAACCGAAGTTGCTACAGGGCTTCATTACCCTGTGCACTTTGTGGTTACCACAAAAAACACATCCAATCCACGGTTCCAACTGTTTCACAAGTAATGACAAAAAATAAACTTTCCTGCTGAACCATAGCCTGGCCTTTGCCAACTATGCTATTTGTGTAACCATACATGCATAGGCTATGTGAAGAAGGCAGAAAAAATAGGAAAAGTAATGATGAGAAGGATTGCGAATAAGCATAGAAAGCAAAACCCATAATCGAGAAATAAAAACAAGACCCTTTTCAGTTTGTATTTGATTGTGGTGTTCAAGATACTTTATTATTCCTTATAGTTACAGTATAATGACCATGATACATTATTTTCTTTCATTTTATATTGTTGTAAGCAAATGTGAGGAGTCGAAAGAGGAAGCATTTTTATGGTCGGCCCCTGGCGACAGTTAGCATCGCTACGCCACTGCAGTGGAGCATGCGGTGTGATATTAACTCGCTGGTTCAAAGTGTAAATCCAATTCGTGCCTAAAAGTCTATTACTCCGAACAGCCTAAATATTTGTTACTTTGCAGGAGAAACCACGGGTAAATTTTTTTAAAACTTGTTTTGGACTGAGTGAGCAAGTTTGGATGGCTGAAAAAAGTTATAATTTTGCTTTTCAAACTTCAAAGTAGTGCTTTCGTTTTTTAAATCTCTGAATATATTCTAAATATTGGGAGAATTCTAAATCAATTTCTTGTCGTGTGAGGGGAAAAGAACTAGGAAAGGTGCAGGTAACGTTACAAAAAATGGCAAAGATTTGTTAGTCAAAATACGCGAAATATGTGGCGAAGAAATGTTAATGTCAGTGCAGAATATTTGTTTATTGCCTTGCGTCAAAATAAAAAGAATGCAGTGAAACAGGTAAGTGGTAGATAGAAAAATATTTTACAAGATTGTTACTTCATTAGCAAGTCCTTTAAATGACGAAACACCTGGGAAAAAATTGAAGGATTGAAAGCAACCTTTCCTGAGGAGTTACCACTTTGCTGTATTGTTTTGATTAGTGCTGCTATATACGCTCGCCTACATCGAGTGTGCTTGTTTAAAATATAAAGAAACGATTCGCCTCTTTTCCACGTTCTCAAATAACATACTTCGATACTGAGTAGCAGGCCAGAACATGGGAGCTTCATCAGGGCATCACGACCTGTCCTTACACAGAATGGTTAGTAGTGTTTTTTAACGAGCAAGACAATTTACAAATTTTTCTGAGTAAAACAAATTTGTTGAAGCATAGCAACAGCAAAAACCTTTATCTTGGCATTTGGCAACATTCCAAATATCTTGTTGCAACATTTTTCAAGGACTTAGCTTGAATTACCATGAGAGGAATGCGAGGTCTCAAGTCTCGGTCTCGAACTTCCAGTTCTCGGTCTCGGCTTTTATGGAAAAGTCTCGGTCTCTGTTTCGAAGTTTGAGCTAGGTCTCGGAGGTTAGGTCTCGACTACATCACTGGTAAGTAGAACCATTTTACTTCTGAGCAGTTCGGAATACGTTTTATAGTCTACATTGTGCTTTCCTTATATGCGGATATTCAAAGCAGTGTCAAACAGCAGCGCTCAGCATGTCTTAGGTCAGTGGTCCTCAACCCCCGGGCCACGAACCGGTACCGGGCCGTAAGATTACAAAATGTAAATGATGGTGACACCACTCGCTTTCTGGGCATGTGATTGGTAGATTCTTACCATGGAAACACTGTTGCGAGAGTACTCACAGGCCACGGTAAAGTTGTCAAGCGTTGACCGGTCCACGTTTACAAAAGGGTTGGGGACCACTGCTTAATGTATATCTTTCAAACACTTATTGTAGATATAAAAGATTGTTTGGGATACCCACAGCGTTCTCAGTTATATGCAGCTTGTGAAAAATGGGACCAATCTTTTTGGACCGCTTCAAACTTTTTTTGTGGTATAAGGCGATTTTAAACTGTGCTGTTTCCCTGAAAGATCGCATAGTTTGACCAACAAAAATAGCCATTTTCTTGGCCAGTAAAAGGCAACAACTTTTGTGTGATACTAACGATTGTCACAAGGAAGCTGGGGTATTTAAACAAGCGAAGACTTTTTGGCGTCCCCTTATTTGACTGCCCACCCCAAACGCCTGGTCTGGATCCGCCACTGCCCAGAAATGTAAGTGTTCACCCACACCAAGTTAACCATTGCCTCAGGACCTTTAATGCCTTGTTGAAGAAACAGTTTGTATCGTTTTTTAAACGCTGCGTATTTTCATCTCACTTCTTTATTCGATCGCTTCAAATGTCTTAGTTTTTTTACAAATCTTCATTTTTCTTCAATTGCTTAAGCTTTCTTAGATGCATCTAAAGCAGGGGCTCAAATACGCGACCCGCGGGCCGCATGTGGCCCGCGACGCTGTTTGGGAATTTTCAAATAATTAACATTTACGTTGCCAAGTGCTTTGAAAAAAATGCCGCGAAACAATTGAACCAAAGCTGAATGATAACCAATGAGGTTTTCATCCTGGCCGTAGCACTTCAGACCAAATTTCACTCTCCGGCAAATTTTTGAGAAATCTTGGCAGTATGCCAAAGACGTCTACATATGCTTTGTCGACTTCGAGAAAGCATACAACCGGGTTCCTCGTGAAAAGCTTTGGGTAGTGTTGTGGGAGTACGGTGTTGACGGCCGCCTGTTACTGGCAGTCAAGTCACTGTATTCCTGCTCAGAAATTTGTGTCCATGCCGGGAAAGTTAAATCACAACCGTTCACCGTTGGTGTTGGACTCGACAAGGGTGTGTGCTGCCAAGGCTCCTTTTCATAGTCTACACTACATTAATTGGATGGACAGTCACAGCCGAGTCGACGAAGATGTCACAGCTGGGAGCTGCAGGATCAATCGTTCACTTTTTACAATTTGGTACTGCTAGCATCTTCTCAACAGATTTGCCTAATCAGCATGCACTCGATCGGTTTTCTGCTGCGTGCGACCGAGCCAGAATGAAAATCAGCACTAAACACACCGAGGTATTGTGTCTCCTCACAAACCCAAGGCAATGTATGCTGCAAGTGAGCGACAATACACTACAGCAGTTAAAGAAATTCAAGTACTTAGGGGTGGTAGCCTATTGACCAATGACGGAAGGTGGAGCGAGGATATTGATGCACGGGTTGGTAAAGCTAACGCAGTTTTGCGTGAGCTTGGTCGCTCTTTCGTCACAAAACGGGAGTTTCAAACATCGCAAAGCTGTCATTTTTTAATCGATCTTTTTTCCGATCCTTACCTATGGTCACGAATCTTTGGTGATGACCGAACGAGTATTAACACAGGTGGAAGCGCCAGATTTTGGATTTCTGCGAAGACTCCCCACGGTGGGACCCAAGGACCTACCGAGGTTAGATGGCGCCTCGGGCAAGAAGCAAGTTTGGCGCCCCCATGTTCGAACACAAGGTCGTTTAGGAGTAATTTACTGTACTGAAGAAAAAACTTACACCACTGTTGGGATTTTTTGGCGCCCCAGTTATTAGGCGCCCGGGGTATTGTTGCCCCCTCGTTTCGTCCCTAGTGTGACACTTCGCGACAAAGTGCGCAGCTGTGAAATTCGCAGAGCCCTGAATGTCGAATTACTTGCCGAACTGAGGGATCACAGCTACGTTAGGTCGGCCATGTGTCCAAAATGCTCCACGAAAGACTGCCGAGACAAGTCCTGCTGGCTTAACCCACGGGAAAGGCCAGAGGTCGTCCAAGGCCAATGTGGAGTGACTGCATCTCCGACCTAGTTTGGTCCTGCTTTGATGTAGAGCCAGTCGAACTACCTGAAATTGCTGTTAACTATAAAGCTGTTCTAAGTCTTCCTAAGGCTGTTGCCCCGCGACCTCTTTAGAGGAAAAGCGGGCATGAAATTGAATGAAATGAATAACATTTACGTTATTCAGTTTATTCACCGGTGTTTAAAGTGCTCAGCTAGCGAAGGAAGAATTTTCTAAGATGGTTAGAATTGATTGATACCAACGTAGAGACGGACAGAAATGATTTGCCTATAATTCATGAAATCTTTTCGCAGGAAACAAGATGTAAAATCTGTTTCTAGTAAGTTCAGGTACCGCTATTGTTGCGTCAGCGTCATGATGGGGCCCTCGGGTTACCTTACAAGTCTTTATTTGGCCCAAGGAGCAATTCGAGTTTGAGGCCCCCGCGTTATAGCCTACTGTATATTGGGAGAAAAATGGAGGTTTATACAAGGCATTCAGACAATCGTAATGAGCAGATAAAAAAGTTAGATGAAGATACAGATCATTGAACAAGCGCATGCAAATGATTTCTAATAAAGGCATCAAAGGTTCTGACGAAATAGGTAACTTGATGTGGGCGCACACTTTCATTGTTTGCGATGTAATGCAAAATGCGATATGCCCACAGTTGGCATACATTCATTGGGATACCATAGGCACGAAACAGGGTATTTTTGACAGGAGTAGAGCAGTGGCTTGACATTAAAGCCTTTATGAATTTTACAGCTGCGCACTTTGTCGAGAAGTGTCACGCCGTGAACTCTTCGCGCGCATATCCCATCTCTGCCGTTTGCACTTGAGATACAACATACTACTCTTTCAGTCATTACCTAAGGTCACTGGTGTAGATAGGCGGGGGTGCAGGGGGTGCAACCGCACCCCCAAAAGTTTTGATTGGTGAAAATCTGGGCAAAATCCCATAAAATCCGGGCAAAATCTCCGAGAACCTTCAAAAACTCCCTGAAAATCTGAGCAAAAGTGGCGCCCAGCATGCTTTGATTTAAAAATAATGGCGCCCGAATTGACATGAAGAGGTTTTATTTTTTTATGATGACCACAGGTGAGGATCGGAACAAACACCTATTTACAAACTGACAGCTCTGTGGTGTTTGGAAGCTCCCGTTTTGTGACAACAGAGCGATAAAGTTCACGCCAAACTGCATTTGTTTTATCAATCTGTCTATCAATATCCGTGTTCTGTCATTCGCAGGGTTGCCAAATGCCAACCGTCCTTTAGCTCAGATGACAGTCCTTCAATTTCCACTTTTGTTCTTGTTGTTTCTGACATTGATAAAGGACAATAGTATGTCGTTTATTTTGAAACTTTTTCGAAATTATATTAACCGTGCAAAAGTTTTAGCCGCAAAATTCCGTGGTCGGCAAATTTGTCACGTTTGAAGTTTTATTTAGTTTAGGAAACACTCTCATCATGGGTCATTGATCGTTTCGCGGAGCACATACGGTAGGTGTTGTACGTCTCCCAGACTCAGAGTCGCGCACTGGTTGATGGTGGAATGCAACGATACAAAACTATGACTTCATCAAAGAATACTTTCAAACAATCTAAACATTAACAATATCCTTTAGATAATTTGAATGCTAACAAGTCAAATTGTAAAAACATAATGGTATGCAGTTCTCACGTCACTGAGTTAGTTTCTTATCAAGTAATCTGAGTGGAAGAACTTCAACTGTGTAAAACACTTACGTCGTAAAGAAGATCGCCATCAACGTGTCTACATGCAAGTATTTTTGCTCCCGGCACCTGGTATTCGCCCACCAACTTTCCATCTTTCAGATGGACTACTGTCTGAAACAAGAAAGGCCATTACAATGGACTGCTCATTTTGTTCCTTGGCGAAACTGTGTCACTCGTTTTGGAAACTAAGTGCTAGTTGGGATCATGAATGGTTCGTAGGTGGTCCGGCAGGAACACACGCAAACAATTTTGAGCTACAATGTCAACAGAAAGCGTTTGTCTTACTTCCATTTGCTTTTTTCCCGGTCCTGTGATTAGAGCAGGCTGACCTATTTCAAAGTTGTCCGTCCAAGATTGAGGTCCGGTGTTGGTTTGAATGCTAAACTTACTGCCGTCTTGCTGGATGACTAACGCGACCGGCGCGTTTTTGCCCGCCTGTATGTACTGTGGAGGGACGCCTGATGAAAAAAAGTGGTTTTGCATTTGTTAGAATTATTAAAGGCGGCCAAAACACGCCACATCACAATTTCGGTTACTAGTCTAAGACCGCGGTTGTACTTTCTGGGACCGTATGGCATGATGGCATGCATCATTACGTCAGTATCACATTGTCATATCTACGTACTTTGAAAAGCCATCCAGCAGCTGAAACTTTCCATGTGATAATTAAGTATAAAAATTTTGAGGTTTGGTGCCGATGTCATGCAGAAGCTTCTTGTGTATTTCTTGGTTAAGATAACCTAAAATAACAACATTACTTCTGTCTCTCAAACATGTGTGGGTCAAAGTGGCAGCCCTCCACTGTCTTAAATACCGATTTAAGTGAGTGCACTGCTGGGTCCGACATTTCTAATGTCGAGGAAGGCATCGCAACCTACATCATCTCTTTGAAATTCTTACTGGAGACATACAAATACCTGCGCAAAAACATGTTATTTTTGTCGTGCAATATTTCGGCTTGCTATTTCCATAGAAGTACTTGCATTTGCCGACTTGATTTCCCGAAATGCTTTCCCGAAATGGTTTCCGAAATGGTTTCCCGAAATGATTCGATTTCCCGCTTTCCCGTAATGGTTCGATCCTTTACGGTACAACAAAAGTTCGGGAACGTAGGAATGGAAAATGGCGTATCACTGCAACTAAACTGATTCTGCATGCCGTAATTTCAGATATTTTCATTGTAAAAATTTTACCACTCGCCTGACATAGATGTCTCCCATCCCGCTTTTTTAGATTTTATTTCCACTTTGATAATACGAGTTTCATCTTTCTTGACATCGTGAGTTTAAATCTAGTCATTGGTCTTAAAAGTTGGTGTTTTATAATTTTTGCGTTAATTCGATTTTTGTTGTTTTTACTCACCAGATTCAGGACTTTGCACATATAAAAGTATGTAACTATTTTAATAAGGGCCACATATTGAATGACTTACTTTGTTCTAAGCAAACTGAACCTTGAGTCACTGAATGCTTTCGAATCCTAGCTGCAATGATAACGACTCTTTGACACGTCTAATAACTCCGTAACTGTGGTGACATAAACTAATTTAGTGCCTTTGGATACCCACAACACTCAATCCAACCCAACGCTTTACCAACTAGTAACTTACCGCAAACTAAACAACCTTTTTCAAACGACAAACACATTGTTTAATTTAAACTATATTGCTGTCAGCTGCCGAGCAAGGCACAGGGACAAATTAGAAAGAATAAGCGAGACACATAGGCGTAGCTAGGGAGGGAAAAGGGGCCACGGCCCCCCAAATATTTAGAAAATATAGTAATTTTGTGCTTTGAAAGGAGTTTTTCCAAGCAAAATAGTGTTATTCGTCTAAAATCAAACATTTTGCCCCCCAAAATATTTTTGGGCTGGCTACGCCACTGGCGAGACATTGTGAAATGAAAGTGACGTACAGATTGCGTCCGATTTTTCGAGCAAAGCATTTCATAGAGAGTTAGGGCTGACGTTTCTTAACCTGCTAGCTATACAGCACCAAGAAAGAACGGAACTATAAATTGTGACCAACATTGGGAAATAAAACTGTAGAAATGGTCAAACAGAATCGCCCTTTCCTTAACTTTGTTCTTGTTGCAGTCACTAAACAGCTAGGGCAAGAAAGAGCAGACTTGGCCTGAGTTTTGATGTTGTTAAGGTGTAAATGATTGCAAAAAGCTGACTTAAGCGATGACTGTGAGCAAGAGAGCACAAGGAAGAAAGCAGTGAGAAACTTAAATTAAAAGTAACACTCACCCATTAGAGTCATAAATTCCTCGTAACCCTCTTGCTCGTGAAGAGCCCACTTTCCAGCAAAAGTCATTGTCAAATCGAATCCAATTGTATATAACGAAAACCTATCCCTGTTGAGTGAGCGGTATTAAATGCATTTGTGGGATTTGAGTCGTCTAAGTTGACAGACGAAAAATATTTGTTCAACAAGAGAGCTTTTGCTAGTTTTTGTCAGGTCCGTTCGTAGAGGGCGAGTTGGAGAATCAACCTGAAGAAGTTGCATTTTTTATTTCTATTTTGTGTGAATTCGTAGGGATTTCCTCTGGATGGAAATCATGTCGAAACTAGAATTTTCCACTGTTTGTTGCGTTGACAAGGTATAAATTACGGGTGTGACCTCAATTAGGCGGCTGATTTGCTTTTCAACGCATGTGTATATACGCCCTGTTTAGTCCTGCATTACTTTTCAGTTACATTCCACTCCCCTCACACCAGAAAATTTACTACCAATTTTGCTCCTGTTATACGCCAAACGGTTCTCCTTCAAACAAGCAAAATGGTGGGCTGACAAGGCGATGTACGTCATCAAGTCGATCTAATGCGGGTTTCCCAAACATTTTGGGTCTTGGACCCTTGAATGAATATACCCCGTGGCTAGGAGCCTGCTTAGACAATAGCGTCAAATGATTCGTGCACCGCTGGTTGGTGTATTTTATTTCGCGTTTTTTCCCACCGTTTTGTTTGAAACAATTCCACTGTCAACACATCCTGGTGCCCTTCACACGTTATTGCAAAGATAATAGCGCCTGTGAGGTTTTTCTGCATTTGACTACTGTTACAAGTCAAAGTTGATGACACCTTCTAGCGCTCCTGCTGAATGCCTGCTATGTGTACATAGCCATGCTGTCGATGGTGTTTTCTAGACATGCTGACATTGCTTTGGCAGGTCTCAGATTTGTGACGAATCCAATTATCTGTCTGCAGTTAATATTTGTAGAATTACTATGCCGCTGTTCGGCGCTATACTGTCCTAATCTAAGTTGGCCCAAAAGTAGGGTTACTTTTAGGGTTAGCCTACCACAAGCAGGGTCAGATTTATCCTTATGCTGTAAATTGCCTTGCGTGAAGGTGGAAGAGTATGAAAGCATGTACAAGATTTACGTACATGCTCGACAATTTCAAACTTTCAATACTGATTTATTAGCCATTTCTTTGGTCTATATTGTAATTGTTTGCCATCGTTTACAGTTCAAGCTTCCAATCTCTAATAAAAATTTGGTGATTTACATTACTATGAAGCTCGCTGATTTAAAGTATGAAATAAACGATCCATCTAAATAAAAATTAATTTATAAAATATATAACTTTTCTAAGACATAAAGCATAGAATAAGCGTTCAGTATTATTTTCTATAATTTTATATCTAAAACGCGATTGTTAAGGTGCAACAGATAATGAAGTAACTGTAACCCTACTATTGGCCTACCCTGCATATTCTCGTGCGATGGCCTTTAAATGTTTCTTTTCAGAAGAAAACAATTAGGCAATGCAAGTAGCTGGTTTTTCTTACATTTTTGAAACTCGATCACGATCGCAATGGATCCGGTTTTCTGAGCCGGGTGACCTACAATTGGCGCCAAGCAATGAAAAGCAATGAAGCTAAACACAGTTGGACCGAGTCCAACACTCGCTATTTCTGTTTCGCAGCGCCCGTGGTCAGAAACAACCGGGCAGAGAAGCAACGACAGGAAATACCAAAGGCACAGCAGAGCTGCTGCTGCTGTTTCCGCCATGCTGAACGCTGTCGCGGCAGACTCCCACCGAACAGTTTTAAACTGTAACCCTTACTACGGTTTCGCATCGAAATATCAAATTGTTTTCGTGATGTCAAAAGCTCAATTCAAGTAACTAATCACCACAAGGGAGGTAAACTAGAAATCAATCAGTGAATTTTTAATAGGACATCGATTTCACGCAACACTACGCATCGAAATCGATTTCCTGTTAAAAATTTCCTGAGTGATTCCTTGTTTTTCTCGCTTGTGGAGAGTAGTTACTTGAAATGTTCAAGGTTGAATCATGGCACAAAGATGAAAGCAGCGTCCAGTCGGCTGATTCTTCGAAAGATTACAGCAAACCTGGAGTTTGTTGCCAAAAGCTTATTCTACTTGTCATCAGTGGTGTAACTAGAGGTTTCATGAGCGCAATTTTGTTGTAAAATGCGAGGGGGCAGCTTGGTGTGAAACAGTCCCGTCGCCACCGGAGGGCTGAGCCCCCACAAACAAAGCTCCAAGCCCACCCAAATTGAAACATGAAACACCATAAATCAGTTGAGTTTTGCCAATTTTTTGTGTCAAGTCCCCCGCACAAACCCAAAGATCCCCCGCAGAAATGCAAATCCCCCCTATTGAAAACTTTCTGGCGACGGTTCTGGTGTGAAACCAATATATTACGAAACCTAAAGAGAAAAATGTGGGGTCATGGCATATTATATCCCCACTGTCTGAAAAAGTGGGGGGACGCGTCCCCCGTGTCCCCCACCTAATTGCGCCCATGAGAGGTTTGAGCCATGGGGAAAATTAGTTGAAGGGGGCCCACTGGCCAACACTCAGAAAAAAGTTGAGAAATGATAGTGAATCCGGATGTGGACATGGGCGTCGGAAGGATTTTTTCCTGGGGGCACTAGAGGATTTTTACAAAAACTTTCTGGGAGGGTCCCTAAAGTGGTGAAATTTGGTTTTAGTCACTCGAAACTAAGAAAACAACCTTTTTCTCGAAACTAAGAAAACAACAACGCGAAAGGCGCATTGCAGCATTGAGCTGCTGGAAATCAAGTCGATCCCTGCCCAGAAAGGTATTACAACTGCTGTCTGCTTTACAGACACGACCATGAAGCAAGAATATATTCAAAATCTGATGCCTTTCACTAAATCCAGTTCGTGCAGGCAGACTTCATTATTAACTTAATCAATGATTGAGATCAAGGTAAAAATGAGATACAGAAGCTGAAATCGAACCACCACTGCCTGGACGCTTCTGGCAAGGTAAACTAAATAACACGCTTTGTATTTATACACTTCAGCCTCTTGGTTAGATGCAGGGGCGTAACGAGGGGGAGCAAGGGGAGCACAATTCCCCGGGCGCCAAATCACTATGGGGGGTGTCGAATCACTGCCGGGTACGCCGAATGACTGCGGGGGCCGCAGAAAAGTCCCAGCAATGTCACAAGGACTTTCTTCTATACAGAAAATTTGTTTCAGAAAGACCTTAGGTTGGAATATGGGGGCGCAAAAAACTTGCTTGTTGCACCGGGTACCATCTAACCTCGTTACGCCCCTGTTGAGATGATAAAGTTAGTGAGCTCAACTGTTACGTTTCTGAGCAAATCTGACCACTTTTATGTGAAAGGATGTTTACAATGGCGGTGGACATGCTAACCTACACCTTGACAAAAGTACTGTAACAAAAGCATTAAACCTCCAAGTTTGGAACAAAATACAAAAACTGCGATTGAAGAAGTTAAAATTTGGATGAACCACTTCTTTCTCATCTTGTAAACCTTGTCTTGGAAGCTCTTTACAAACATCATGCTCGTTGTTTGTTGCATCGTCTCCTGCGCTGTCTTTTTTACTAAACAAATATCAACTTTTCCAAGTGAAGTTCTTACTTTTTGAGGAGGCAAGACACAAAAGTAATAGCACAGTTAAGAGCAAAATCAAGAAAATAAGAAAATGGTTACAAAGCAGCCTTGGCATAAGTTCTCGACTTCGCGTTTTCCAAGCTCCTGTCACTGCTGAATCTCGAAAGCTATGCGATTGCAGCACATTGACGAGCGCCTCTTACATGTTCTGCCAGCACCAACAAAGAAGGCTCGCCTTGCAATCAGATAGCTTCGGATTTGGCACAGACATGCGATGCAAAAACGCGGTCACCGGCATCCGCCAGTAAGACTCCGTCGTCGAAAGAAAAGCTGTCGCTGGCAATTGGATCAATAATTATTCTTCTCTTTTTGTGAAACTGCCCTGCAAAAGACGTAGTGTTTTTCTCCGGGCTTAAGTCGACGCACTGTTTTCGTACAGGTAACCCTGGAGTGTTATTTTACAAGAGCTGTTCGCGGGAAAATGGCATTTGCGCTGAAAAAAGATTTGATGAAAATGCCTTAATCTGAAAAACGTTTTGATGCAGCACAAGCTAAGCTAATTGCGACTGAGGCAACTTCAGTTTCGTGAGGTTCCTGTCTCGACGCTGCCGAGCTCTCGGCTTCGTCAATTGAGCTCGGCTTCGCTGCAACCCTCGGCTTCGCTGCCTGACCGCCCCTACGGATAGGCAGAAGTCGCATCGCACCGTGCCCTACATACCTTTTTTATGAGATACCGGCTGAAACCATTTGAGTAAGCGGATGGGAATTCAAAACCCACACGCTGTCTATTGTGTCAGCTGATCGCTGCTAAAACATGCCGGTTCTTCTGGTGACTTGAAATACTCGGCGATGCGATCGCGCGTGAAAGGATAGTCGTTGCCATGACGCAACTCGGAATCTTGCACTTTTGACCGAGCTACAACAACAAGAGGAAGAGTGAAGTTGTCTGGGTCCTTTATCTTAGTAATGACATCGGTATTTTGTCTGTGCCACCACACAATGCCGTTGGTGATGAAAGAAGTTCAGTTTGTTCACCAGGCTCATCTTCGCCTAAGAGACTTTCGTTGGTCTTCGACGTGTCAAAAACGGTTCTGAAATTGATGAGGGATAACTGATGAGCTTTTTCAGCTAGCTTGTATTTGCATGCATTGAAGGCGCGAGCTGTTAGCTCAGCTGAGATCATTTGCATTTAGCTTGTTCGCTGGGAACAACAATAGGGATGAACCGTAATAGTTTGATTTTACCGTAGACAGATTAAAATATTGGGTCAGTGATTGAAGATTTTGATGATCTTTGACACAACTGACGTTAAGGTTGCCAGACGTCCTTGAGCGCCAAGGACTTTCCTTGTATTTGCTATCAAAACTGGTTATGTCCGTGATCCTTGAAAAACATTTTGTTGTCCTTTAGTATTTTCTAGCGTCCTTGAAAGTTGTTGAACAGTTGGGAAATTGTTCATTATTGAACTATTGAATGCATTAAACATTCAAGAATCAACATTAAACAATGCAATTGTAATTTAATAGGATAACGCTTCGATTTATACCATCTTTGACAGTTGCGTAGTAAAAAGTACCCATGTTGTTCAGCAATATTTTTTTAAATGTGCCACACCACTGTACATAAAAAGTATTCAAAGTAGGCATGAAGAAAAATTTCAACAATCGCAAAACGACAAAATGTCCTTGAAAAAATTTCAAGTGATCTGAAACCCAACTGATGTGCAAGAAGATGGGGTCTCATTTAAAAAATATGTCAAGCTCTCGCCCTGTTTGTTGGCTCGGAGCTTCCATTATATATTAGACTTTCTTGCAATCGATGCTGAAGTAGGTATTGGCATGCAATTAAATTAGATCACACTTCATATTCATTGTTACACCAACTATCGAAAGGTCATCAATCTTTTTGAAACCGAGAGCTACGCCTCGAATACCGAAATGCGAAGGTCTACCAGTTCGATACACGTTTCTGAAAAAAATTGCTCAATTCGCTTTTAATTATGTTATTATTAATAATTATTAATGATATCCATCTAGTTGAAGAAACTGATCATGTTATTTGTCGATCTGGCCAGCGGGTGGCCCACGTAGTCCTCGCGGGCATCATGCTGGTGACCATGGGCGGCGGAACTTGTTTCAAAATGGGGTGCACAAGTGCACATCAAAAAACTTCAGAAAATTTTTGTGATTTGAACTGGCAGCTGTGACGTCACAAGCACTGAAATATGACGTCATTAACTTTTGTCAGCGTGTTTCAGCAATTTTATGCAAGATTTGACAAGGCCGCAACGACCCCTATCTACACTACACCCTATCTATCATACACTACACTGACGTGAGCACACAAATGTAACTAGCTGTTCTTAGTCTTACACAAATAAGATTTATTTTAACAACGAGCCAATACTAATTGTGTTACTTAAATTTATTTAGGCAAAATTCGAAATTTAAAAGTGGGAGGGTTAGGCCCATGCGGTCCCCCCGGTTCCGCCACTTATGCTGATGACCCCCAGGAGCGTGCAGAGTTCTAGTGATGCTCGGGGCAACTGCTTGGTTGTATTCCCTGCTACCAACTTCCCGTCTAGTATTGAGGAATGTGAGAAATACAGGTTTTTGAAATACGTAAAAACTAGTGTTGACAAAAAACAAATACCAAACAATTACATTAAAAATATTTCAAAAAGTATTTTTTGTTTTTGCTATGTTAGTCGTTAATAATTTGTTTTATTCTGTGGGCCTGCGGCCAATGTTTATAAGCAAAATCCTTCTAATATTAGGTATGCTTTGAGTAACTAGATATTGAATTAAGGCATGTGGAAATAAATATCAGTTAGGCTCACCAAAAAGATACAACTTTTGAGGCATGACATAAGATAGAGTTGTCTATTTTTTCTATTATAAATATCATCCGAAATTTTACAAACATGCGGTTTGATGCGTTGCTGGTTTTTATGTTTTTCTGACTATAAACAAATTGCTAAGGCATTGTTTGGTAAAAATAGATGAAGAAGCAACTTTTTTTATTCAACCAGAACATATGAGAAATTCAGTTACACACTAACACATCAATTTTTTTTACCAAACTTGCTCTCCTATGGAAAATATTTGCACTATTTCATCTTTCACATCGACTGAAAGGAATTCTCTTTCAATGCTGATTAAAGTCAATATCTTTTTTACAACAACTGAAAGCAGTGATTCCCAAACTTGGTCGAGCCGTTACCCAAATCAAGGTATCGACTATGTCTTATTACCCTCAACGAAAAATTTTCACATTTCAGGTCGAAAATTTGTTTTGCAGTGATCGCTCATAATACAGAACAATATGGCTTCGCGTTACCCCTCGAAGAATCGCATATTACCCCTGGGGATAATTTACCCCCAGTTTGGAAAACACTGACTGAAAGTGAAGACTCTATCGCCACACACGATGTAGTCCTGGGGCACATTTCGCATTGCCACTAAAAGTGAAACAAAGCAGACAAGACACCATCGAAACATGAAGTGTTCTTTGCTCATAAGTCCAAACTTTAAGAAGCAAGTTTAAGAGGTCCCGGTTTTTGTTCACTGTACAGTCCGCTTTGTTTTAGTTATGGCATTTATAGTGAAATGATAATGAATTTACTAATGATAAAAACAATACATTTAATACTTTTTGACAATATGTCACCGCTATACTCGCGCCTTTTTTGCGAACCTGCCACGCCCCCGGTTTAACAACCCAGGTTCTGAAAAGAATCGGGAGATAATATGAATACTACAAGTCGCAGGTTAACAATAGGTTAGCAGGAATTGGCCAGCCTACAAAGGGGGGAGAGAGATGGAGTACAAGGCCTTCAGATAACGATGGAAGTGTTTCACCTCTTTCTCGCGTCATTTAACATATATTTGCATGCCCTCTCAGGCAAGTTCCCATCAGATCCATGCAGCGTGTGTTCATAACCTTAAAATACGAAGAAGCGTCTAGTTTTAATCAAATGTAATTTTGTAGTTTCACTCTTTGCTGCCCACTGCCCTGAATGTTCGGGGCCGTCGGCCCGTGCGTCCCCCCGGCACGTCCCTGAACTAGACTATACTCACTTTGTAAACTACAAGCAGATGACCCGCTAGTTTAAACTTTTTGCCAGTGTGTGATGATCACCTAGATGTATGCTACCACCTAGGTTAGGAACTACATTTACCGACCTATACTATCCCCACAATCATAGATTAGAACGAGTTTTTGACACTTGATGTTTCTAATCTGCTGATCTACATTCTACAGTAAAATACAGTATCTGAAACAAACAAATACCTGCTTGTAGCTGCCTACCAATTAAAACAAAGTCAAGCCTGATTTGACTGTGTCTGCCAACACTTACTCGTATCATTTGGAGTGCACTTTCTCGGCACTTGGCGGCACAAAACAGAACATAAACAAGTCGCTTTAATTTTTTGTTATGATCATTTAATAACCTTCTATTGTGGATATATTAATTGCTTTTTACTTCTGCTGTCCTCACAATCAGGCTAGGACTTATATTAATTGCGTTGTACTTCTGCTGTCCTCACAATCAGGCATTTTGGGTGTACATTTCTAGAGAAAATTGTCGTTCAGATCAGCCCACGCAGGAAACTGATCGTCACTGCAAAAGTCAAAATCGCGTTATGACCTGTTCTGAACTTTGCTTGAACCTCCGTGGGTGGATGGGAAATGGCATAGTTTGTAAAGCAAGCGGGCAGCTTCCAGACAGTACCTGCAACATGGTTTTCCAATCTTTGAAAGTCACTTTCCGATCTTTCGAAAAAAAACTTGACAACTGTCGCAATACCACGCTTTGTCGTTTCTTCTACGCAAGTACCCGTTGCGTATTTTCATATTCAAGGAAGTGAAGTGTGCGAAATATAACGCAGTAAATAAATTGACGCCACCTCAATAAAACAAGAACTATGCGAAGGATATTTAAGATAGAAATGCGTTCTTAAAGCTATCTACTTACGGATAAAATCCTTATATCATTTTTTTTCTAGTGGAGCTTTAAATTAGCCCTGTACGTAAAAATAGTTCAGAGTATGTTTAGAGAAAGCGCTATCGTTTCGATATAATGCAAACACAAACATTTTGACAGTATATCACAACGAAATCCTATACCGCCTAGCGTAAAGAATTCTTTACGTTTCATTCAACCCACTTTTATAGTCAAAAACAATGACGAATTGTGGTCACTTTGCTTTTGTGCCAGAACTTAAAACAGTTTCGGCTTTTCTCATGCTTGTAAGAAATGCTGAGTCATGTTTTCTTTGTCTTGTGTTGGTGTTACTACCTTGCGGTGGAAAAGTTTGAGTGGCTCTGGAAAATGTTTCTCAGGTCGTAAATTGCTTGGATATTTTTCTTTATGGTTTTAGGATAAACAAGGTCATTTCTAGTGCTTTATACGGCAAAGTAGCAATATACTTGACTTTCGTACTAAAAGTATCTGAAGTCAAGAAAAATTGACATTCATCTTGGAATTAATATTTTGTGAAAACACGGATCCTTCATCCATCTACGAAAAACGAAAATGCTTGCCATGTTTGTCGAGGGTCGTTGAAAAAAGCGACCGAAGAGCGACTATGATTGCGACAGTGATGGATTAGTAGATATAGTTGATTTTTGTGAGGGAAAATTCATGTTTGTGGGAAAGTTTTGGTTTTCCATGTAAGGCTGAAGGATCCATACCAACGGAGAAGGTGCAAATATCCCGATTGCAACATGTAACAGTGTTATACTGTGGAAAATGCGAATCTTGTCCTTACAAAAAGCAGAAGTTTTTCGGAAGTTTCCACGCTGGAAAGACTAATGGAAGTAGGTCAGCAAGGGTAGTTGCTGCACTGACCGCTCCATAGACTATTTGATTGAATCTCGTGTTTTTTTTAAATTGAAAGTTTAAAATTTCCAATAGCATGTTTTCATCTTAGAAGTGATAACTTGACAACCGTGAGTTGCATCAAAGCTTACCAAAAATGGACAAGTGTGGAGAATTTTGACAATAAAGGAAGAAAAATCTTTTTTCTTAAATATTTTGTTATTCTTTCACCAAACAAGCAGTTAAATCATGAAAATTTTTTCCCCACGGTAAGTATATTTAGGCACTATAGTGTTAATAATTTCAAAACTGGAATACGAAAGCATTGCCTGGTAGATTGAGGAAGATAAGCTTCATGTCATTTACACTGCAGCCCAGTGCCGCAACCAGCTGATATTTTCAGAGGAGCAAATGATTGTAACTTGTTTTACCTAACAAGNAAGCATGTTTTTTTTAATTTTCGGGAAGGGGGGCAATTGCCCTGTTGCCCTCCCTGAGCAGTCAATATCAGTACTTTCAAATCGCGCGATGAGTTGTTTTTACACTTCTAAATTTGCGACTCTTAAACTTAGACGTATTTACGAAACTTAAAACAATCTTCAACTGAAAGATATTTTCAGTCTTGAAGTGGCTAAGTTCATAAATAGATCAAATAAATCACACCTATCCATGCAGTGGACGCTGTTGGTGGAAATGGTAAGTGGAGCTGCAATTCCATCTCTGGGTGAATAAGTGGTATGTTTGCGCTGGTTATGTCTCATCGTTTGAGGCGTTTCCAGTCACTGCAACAAGCCTATCAACACCACACCATGCAGATGTTCCACTGTAACTACTAATATAACTATTTGCCTGTATAGCTTAAACTTCACAAAAATACTTTCACACCCATAGCTTTCCAAATGTCTTCTAAGATTAAGCAAAACTTGCTGTGAACACAGGATTTTCCAATCGCGTCTTGGGGGCAACTTGCATGTGATCGGTCGTTATGTTTTGTTTTATATCCAGGAGTTTTCGTCAATAGCTATCTTTTTACCTGTAGGTCCTAGACCCTGTTTCTGTGGACGTTCTGTCAATGACGTGAACTTTCACAGAAACCAAATATTTTTAGATTAACTGTAAGTAGCCTTCACAGTAGTAAATACAAGTAACCTACATTTAACTACAAGTAATCTACACAATTGTACCTAGGTAGCTTACTCAATGTTGAATACAAGTAGCCCACAGTACACAGTTCGACCTCAGTTAACACTAAGTCGCCTATACCCAGTTCTACGTCTGCCTGAACTGGCCTGCTCAAGAAAAAAAGACTTTGTTAATTGAAATCTTCGTTTCCATATTCTCTTTCAAAATAAGTTGCGCAAATTCGATATTTGTCCGAAACTTCACTGTGTAATCTCTGCCCTCCATCATTAAACTCCAAAGCTCATACACGGGTGCAAGTTAGCGTAGAGAAACGAAGGTCTGTAATTCTGCAGCCAGGGACTGGCGAATAGATTTTAATCTAATGACTTCAAGATCACTAAATTACTGGCTACCGCATTGTGTAGCTAACGCAAAAAACTCAGAAATACATTATTGTGACGTACTTGATAACAAACATAAGTTCAAGATTTAATTTCCTTATTTTTTCAAACATATATGGTCAAAATAACAAAATACACTTTGATTGGGTCGGAGGCGCAGCCAAAATGAGGCCGAAGAGGCCATGCCCCCCACCGAAAAAACTTGTTAAGATTTTTCGCTGGTGTTTTATATCAATCTCAACTGTTCGAAAACAAACGGAAGGAACAGTCGGACTCATGTAACGTTGTGTTCTCTCATTGACCAATGTTTAACGTGACTTTTTGCGATTGGATTCGAAACTATACGACTAAAGCATGCAACTTTGTTGGCAAAGTTGCCAATTAATCCGGACAACACGAACTGAGATGTAGCCTGAATGAAATGCAGGGCGCAGCTTTCTTGCAAAGGAGTGCAAATTCAGATGAGACATTTTTGAGAGGATTATTTGCATGAAGTATTGCCGAAACAAATAGAAACATACTTGGTCAAGACATGATCAACCCCAAGCGCACCACGCAATGGAGTGTTATGCAACAACGCAATGTTTCTTACAGCACGGTTGGCATTGTGGTTAGTGGGACTTCGAGGCCAGGTAGAAGGATCTCAATTTTGAAATGTACAGCAAGTCACTGTCAGCGCAGCACACAAACTTTGTTAATATCGCATTTACTACAGTTTACAGTTTCAGAGAGCAAACATAAAAAATCATAACCAGGCAAACCATTACTAGTCACCAAACAGCCATGGTGATTTTGTGTGAAAGCTGGTGTTGACTCTTCGTTGGTCTTGAGAGCAGAATATCACAGATGGATATTTACGTGGTGCAGTGAGCCAGTATAGGGACTCCAAGAGAAATTTTTTTAGGCGGAACAAAACCCATTTGGAGCCTCTAAGACTTGCAAGATTATTTTGAAATAAATAAAAATTGAGGCTAATTAACGTGCATCATACTT
>JGI24021J15306_10002577_pt1 | contig 19764 bp, 14 predicted proteins | sample Ectturendosymbi1_FD_15306 | JGI IMG/M metagenome (IMG submission 15306)
ATTGTGTTCGAAAATTGCAGATGTTCATGGAATAGAAGTTCATGACGTTCGGACTTGAAAATTTGTTTATTTTCGGAAAATTTTCCGATTTTTATTGCATAACACCAGAGACGTAACGAGGAGCAAGGGGCGCAATTCCACGGCGCCGAATCACTGCGAGGGGCCAAAAAGTTTTTCAAACAGTAGGCCTACATTTGCTTCCGAAAGACCTCAGGTTCCAACACGGGGGCGCCAAACTTGTTTCTTTCCCCAGGCGCCATCTAACCTCGTTACGTCCCTGCACATCACGATTGTCTAGCCAAAATGGCGAAATTTGTTTATAAAAATACCTGCGCATCAGTGGCAAACTATCAATCACAAACTACTTAAAACAAAATGCTGTTGATTACCGAAGTCATCTAACCATAGAAAGTAACTTGAAGGTCGAAAAAAAGGTATATTATTTCGAAAACAAGCACAACTTTCCCTCCCCCCCAAAAAAAACACTTGGGGTACACGTAGAGACAATCATACCAAAAAACTCGAAAGCAATAATTATGCTGGCACTTTGCCCAGGAAAGTGTTTATTGCATCACAAGGGCATTGAAAATGATCGGACATTATTTGGAAACGTGAAGTTTGCAGTGAGTCAATGACCAAATTCCTATATATTCAATTTTTTGTACGAAACGCGACTATATCGCGGTAACGCAATTTTAGAAATACTGTACAGTAGGTTGAAAAAAATTATTAGAGACAGCAGAATGTTGGTCGATAAAAAAGCATCTGATTTCGTGCTGAGCTGAACTTTTGTCCAAAAGTTGTTGCTGGTAGGCAGGGGTGTATTGCTAAAAAAAGAGGTGTGGGAAAGGCGTTCCCACACCAAATATAAAGGAAGACTGATTCGACTACAAGAATTTCCACACTGGATCTTCCTGTTTCACTTTAGTGCTACGGTGCTATACACGAGATAACTTGTCATTTATGCTGCTCCAGACGCCACACGTAGAAACTGAAATGAAAAACTAAATCTTGAAGTAACATTACTAGTGCAAAAAGGTGTGGGAACATCGTTTCCACACTTTTTTGCATCCCCACTACAACCCACCCCACTTTTTGAATCCCCGCTACAACCCACCCCACTATACCCCTGCTAGCAGGTCTGATGGTAATCAGTAGTCATCTTTAGCATAGCCTACAGCCAGTGGCGTAATTGACGGGGGGACGAGCCGCCTTCCCCTGACAAGCTAAATGTAAGAATTAGGTCCACTTTAGTTGACATTTTGATATTTAGTATTCTTTAATTTGTTTTTTTTTGCGTTTTTCGGGGTGGTTTCTTGTTTTTATCTAGTATTGACATCCACGACGTCCATAGATTCACTACCATTTCTTAACCTTTTTCTGAGTTTTGACTAGTGGGCTCCCTTACAGTGACTAGTGGGCCCCCTTCAGCTAAGCTTTTCCCCCTGGCTCAAAACTCTAGTTACGCCACTGCCTACAGCTCTAGTTACGCCACTGCCTACAAAACTCTATCTTGAGCGCTTCATTTAAGCCTACCTGACGTGTAGGCTACGTTTGACGGTTAGGTTTGCTGCTTTGGACTTTACACTGTCACTGAGCGCTCTAACCTAGCCTGCATTGTGAGTTCGTTGTAGCGTAATTTTAATGCCTTCGCTTAACTACAGCAGTAACATGAGCTGCACTCATTCACCAAAGCTTGTAGGAAAAATAGTATGATCTGCAGCTTTATCGACTTTGTCCACAGTCTGCTCAGTCCCGTCGCCACGGGGTGGCTTTGGTGGGCTTAGCCCCCCCCAAACAAAACTCCAAGCCCCCAAATTGAAACATGAAACACTATCAATCAATGGAGTTTTTGTCAATTTTTAGAATGTCAAGCCACCTCCGCACAAACGCAAAGCCCCCCTATTGAAAACTTTCTAGTGACGGTTGTGAGACTGCTGCTTATTCATCTTTTGTCCACAAGAAGCCCAATCTTACCAAAATGAAACAAGAGATTAAATACGTGCGCAGTGGCATGACCAGCTCATAAAATTTTGCGTGGGTCAAAATGTTTGATTTTAGGCGAGCAACAGTAGCCTATATTGTTTGAGATACTGCCTCTTGAAGCACAAAATTATTAGATATTCTAAAAATTGGCTGGGGCCATGGCCTCCCTGGCTACGCCTATGTACAGTACGTGCGCTTTATATAACCTATATGTAATGTAAATACGTTATGTAAACACTTACGTATTTATATAACGTTGGGACCATATTTTATATAAAAGCTTTTTATTAGAAGTTTCGTTTATAGTGAAATAAACACATTCACACTGTCCAAATTCAGCAAAATAAACTTTGCATTTAATATTTTCGTCCCTATCCCTGTGCAAGAAATGGTTTATTTAAAGGCTATACAAAAAAATCACCCCAATGGACGTTTTTTTGTCGGGAACCATCGATCAAAAAACGTATCTGAAAAAATTTAGGGGGGCTTCAGACCCCTTAGTCCCCCTGGATCCGCCTATGGAAACTCCCACATTTCAAGGTGCCAAAGTTTCTTTCAAAATTCAAGTGGGTTTTAAAGTTCATCTGGTACCTAGTTATGTATGACATGGAATTCGTTTTAGCATTTTATTGAAATATGTTTGTATATTAAATTTTTATATTAACAAAATAGCTTTTCAGGTAACATAGTCCCGTTGTTTGATTTGGATGTAACAGACTAAGCCTAAATGTGAAACGAAGTGGCTAATGCAACGAAATGTATAGAGAGACAAGCAGGATACTGTTGAAGTTCTGAAACACTACTTTGTCACCTATGTCTGCAAGAAAGATAACATTAACTATTGTTTTATTGTTATTCAAAAAACGCAACAAGCCTATGCGAGAGATTGGATAACAAATAGAGCGAGGGCAGCCAGATACATAACGCTGAGAGAGAACGAAGGCAGACAAAAACAGTTAAGTTGTAACGAGACGGAAAGCTGCAAAGCTTTGCAGAAAGCATGATTCGGTCAGTAAATATACAGTGCTTTATCACTGTACAATGAAGAAAATTGCAATATTTCAGAATTTGAACCTTTCATAGCAATCGAATATCATGAAAACAGCACAAAAATTGCTCACCTTGAAAGCATAAAGCTATCATGAGAAAGGTCAATCGCAAATAACGCAGCATATTCAATCCACTTGCACATGAACTTTTTTCTCCCTAAGTACTGTTGACAGAAGCAATAGTGCAAAAGTTAGAATCTTGTACGCAAGAGTTGGTCTCTGTTTTCAAACCTGGTTGTTGCTCATCATCGAGTTTTTGTGAAAGCGAAAGCCACTCTAGCCACATATTGCTAATAAAAGATGCATTAAAACTTTATTCCATTTGCCATATCACTCAGCATCGGTAGGGATGCCGACAACAGTGGTTCTCAAAGTTGTTTTCATATTACCCGCCTACAAACCCCAAAACTGTTAATTCTTCCCCAAGAAAAATTGCAAGATATTTGTAAAAATTTCGCACTACCTCTTGTGAAGAAAAAATAGACGATTCTGAAGCAGACTCTTATAGAGTCAGTCACTGCAGTTAAGCAGCTTGCCCTTGCCTACTGTAGACATTCCCAGCTAAACAAACCTCGTTGTGCAGTTTTTTTGTGTTGAAAAAAGAATAATAAAATCTTGAGGATATTTCATCCACAGCGTTTCCTCTCTACTTCCTCTAGAACAAATTTCCTCCCAGGAATAAAAAATTACTCCCTTGGTGAGCCAAGTGGCACCCGTTTGAGAACCACTGGCCGGGAAAGTTGACTTGATTTTGAAGCAACCTCAAAAGTTTTTGAACCATATATGCCATCAGGTCAAAATGAACGAACATATGAGAAAGAAAAACTGGAGCTTGGACAGGAAATCTTCAATAGTGCAACTGTTTTCGGAATCACATAAGTGCACTTATACGCGTGCAGGATGGGTTTGTCCAGAAGGGGAGCTACGTGCTCTGAAAAGTTTGTAACTGCCGCAATGTCTGTTGCCGGTTGTGACCAAAGTCTTGTCGAACGTCAAGTTGGAATTGTTAATTCCTTAAACTTAAGATGAAAAGCAAAAATCATCCACTTTTTCGGTACCCACAATACCACCCAAACCCACCATTACGCATATTTTTACGATACTATAACCATTTTCTCTAAAATTTCCAGTTATAAATCATTCATTTATAGAACTCTTGTTACCATGTCTGTTCTGATTTCTTACTTTGGATTGAAAAACATTTCTTATTGCTCTGGAAATTCATAAACACTTCCCTGGTTTTCCTGATTCCCACAAATTTTTCAGTGGTAGGGGGCATCCACACAGGCCCCTAACCTGGGGGGCGCATAGGCGCTTCGTCTCCCCTGAAAAAATTTTCTCTCCCCCTGGAAAAATGATTTAGACATAGTTTACTATCGGACATAGTTTAAAAAATTTAGGCCCCTCTGAGAAAATTCCTCACGCCCCTACTGCCCCAAGCTGGTTACGGGCCTGCTACCACGCCGTGCAACACCTCGTTTCGTATCCTATAAAACACTTCGGTTCGTACGCTTATAAACACAATTGCTGTACACATCCAAAATTCATGGTTGCTTTGGTAAAATGTTGTTCCTGTAACCCCTCACCCAATTTATACACGGTAACCCTATGCAGTAGCGAAGGCAAGAATTTTGCTCGGGAGGGGCCAGTCAGTGACGTTGTCAGTCACTGACGTCTTTCTAACAGTCGAAAATTGATACAAACCACCATTAAGAATCTTATAAATTTTGTTTCGTGGGTGGCCATGGTCTTTTCGGATTCATTCTGGCTGCGCCACTGACCCAATGGTTACTTCTTATCTGAAAGCTGGGTGAATGTTGGGTTTCAGTGATCGAATGAATTGACAGGTGCCTCTGTTCCACCAAAGTATGGCCTTTTCTGCATAAATACTTATTTGCGTTTTTCATTTTTCACAGCGCTTTTCTCCTGACTGGCCATAATAACTTGCAGCAAGATCACTGCAGTTCAATCGCAAATGCACTGGATGATGGTAGCAGTAATTACCAAAACGTCTGCAAAATGTCGTTTAGATCATTTTCTTTGGCCGTTATTTTCATTATAACTCTATCCAGCACTTCTACTTTTCGTGTACAAAAGACACCTCTTACTTGAAATGTTTTGTTTACGACTTGCAGGCGACTGAGAGGAGATGATACATCTTTACCAGGGCTGCGGAGTCGGAAGTCCCGTCATCCGACTCCGACTCCGGGCAATTTCGATTATCCGACTCCGACTCCAACTCCGACTCCAGACCGACTCCGACCTTCAGCTGTATTAGTTAGTTAAAGTGATAATTCTTTTCAGATGAATTCATAAACCCTACTTGTACTTTCCAAGAATACGGAAACTTGTTTTACCGGCTCTGCCAGCTTTAGTGGCGTGTGTTCAACCCACTGTGCCACTTACCCGGTTACAAGTAGGTTTTTGAAAATATTTAGTTAAGGAAAATTTTAGCTAAGCATATTTACGGAATTTATAATTGCAGTGAAGACTGCTCGCCTTTTCACATAAATCTCGTGCCGTGAACTCAAAATTTGGAGAAAATACACAAACGCTACTCGTACATGTTTTACACTCACCAATCGCATTTACGTTGGTAACGAAGGCTAACCTGCAAAGGCCAAAGAAACTGCATAAGAAATCAAATTTCTCCTATGATTTCACAAGATTCAAACTTCAGCCCGATGTGGGGACGTGACGTGAATCAAATCTTCCCAAATCCCCAAAACACGTGCAATTTACAAAAAGAGCAAACCGTACCAGACTTTTTCCAATATATTTATCCTTGTGGCACCTTTTGTTCAGATAAATTGGAAGCTGAAACCATCCTCATAATAACTTTGAATAGGTTTCAAAAGTAAATTAATTTGAGTTATACATAATCACGTTTTGCAAAGAGCAGGGGTGTTAGGATATGGGATATGGTTGACTGTCACATATTAGGTATTTCTTTTAGCAATGCAGATTGTTTTCCAGGCTTACACGAAATCAAAACTCATCCTTTACCGGAACACTCTTCTGTAAATGTTGTTTCACTATCAGGAAGATTTGAAACAACCATTTTGCAAGACTTGGTAATGCTGCATCCTGATCACTTTGAATATTACGCGTGTTGAATTTGATATATTAGGAAAACTTCATGACTAAAATATCCTTTAAAGTTCTTTCAACTAGGAACAGAGTTAATGACTTTTTGCCACTTTAAGTAAAGTTGCTGCTAGATCTAATCTCATTTTTGCCTGGCTTTTGATTCCTAAAGTTGCACTGCTACTGCATCTTGCCCACTGAGGTGCTTATCTGGTTTGGGATGCTGGTTCTCACAGTTTACGAAAAATTGGTTGTCTCCTTGGCACACAAGAAGGTTTGACCAACCACCAACAAGAATGACATGCCTGATGAAGGGGTTGCTTTATAAAGACTGGTTTCTGCATGCCTCGAGGACAGCGAACAACACGTAATTGCGGGTAAAACGCTGTGTCACATTTCATGTCGTGAATTCACTCCAAACAAGACCAAACTCTGTGTGATGTGTCACAGAATCTCTCTCAACCAAAGAGTTATTAGTTTCCGCTGCGTGTTCACTCATTACTTTGAACTTACCTTTTTAAAAGGCAACCACTACTTAGTTTGAGAGGTATTCTAGTAGGCTTTCTATTTGTAAATGTTGTGAGTGATTGTCTGAGATAAGGTGGGTTTTACAGGCTCGTAATCCGTGTAGGCGGATCGATCATGCTTGAAATAGGGTTGTCAGGCGCAGCCTGACAGCCACTTAACAAATGTTCAACCAGTGAAGAACCCGAACCTTCAATATCCATTTAGCATCCCAATTGCATTTGGTGATTAGTTTTGAAAATGTGATTTTTTTCTACCCTCAATGCCACAGTATTATATTCACGAACCCAGGAAAAAATTAAAGTCAAAACACGCTCTGTGAATATATTTTTGTTGACAGTTTTTCTGGGTGTGCAGAAGCTACATGAAAATAAGAAAAGAAACATTTAAAGGAACTGTTTAGTGCAGGGAAGACGAACCTATTTGCTATCGCGGACCACTTTGTCAGTTACCGCTGAGTAAGCGGGCCGCACAACTTTTTCGTCATACTATGAAACCCGTTAAAAACGAAAAAAATTGTTCATCAACAGAAACATACAACAAAGAAAGTTCAAGACTGCTGATCTCGCCTGAATGCTTCGCGAGCCGCACGAAATTCTTTTGCGGGCCGCATGTTCGTCACCCCTGGTTTAGTGCCATGTCGCAAATTTTCCACCGAACAATCGTTTAAGACTTATTATACTGCTGTCTTTCATTTGGTGTCTCATCTATGCAAAATGGACTCTCGTGCTCTGGAGCCTGGCTATGGCGCTTGGAAATAAACAACTATTATTGGTGAGTACTTTCTTTTGACTGCGGGGAGTTGTGTTACAAGTGGGCTGTGAACAATTCCACTCAAATTTATTCCAAGTGGTATGTCCCAACTGTGCCAGTAGACCAATTTGTTTTTTAATTATGACTAGATTTACTTAAAGCAGTATCATTTTCTACTTCAAATCAACTCCAAATTAGGTGCATTAATATCTTTTGCACATGTCCTCTCGATCTGAATACACCTTTTATCTCTAAGGACACAGGTATTCACAGGAACGCGTTTGGTTAAGTTTGTGGTGCTCTGAAAAGTTTGTTTTTTAAATCAATCTTATGAGAATGCATTTTTTGCAATTGGGGTGAGAGCAGCATTGTTTCAATTATCTTTGAAAAATTTTCGTCAGTAAAATTCAATGGATTGCCGATAGATTTGCATTTTTTCCTTTTTTAGCCTCTTTCAGTAAATTTTACTGTGGATGCTCACAGGCGTAGCCGGGGGGGCCAAAACGGCCATGCCCCCCCCAAATTTTTAGAAAATATAGTCATTTTGTGCTTTGAGAGGCGTTTTTCTAAGCAAAATAATGTTATTCGCCTAAAATCAAACATTTTGCCCCCTTCCAAATTTTTTGGTCCCCTCAAATTTTAGGGCTGGGTACGCCACTGGATGCTCATGTCTACAAGGACTATTTGTAGTGTTGCCAAATCGCTTGAAACTTTTTCAAGGACGTTTTGACGTTTAGAGATGACAGAACTTTTACTTCTTGCACACTTTGAACGCCATATTGTGTAGGATATTCTTTTCAAAGTAAAGACGGTTGCCAATGGGTAATAGCATTCATAAAGAATTCAAAATAATTATATACTAGTACATTGTGTACGGAGCACAAGCGTAGTACACTACGTGCATGCTGTGTCCTGTGAAATACAGGTCTGTTGTTTTTTACTGGCAATACTGTACTTATTACAAGTTAGCACGTTTTTAACCAGGTCACTGTTTATTTTGGAATATTTGTAGTAATCTCCACAGGACAAGTCATAATTCATGACGACCTGAAGTTCAGCCTTCATCAGATCTGCAGAAGCTCGGTTTCTTTCTAATACTCAACGATAGTGACATACAGGGTCTTTCAAGGACTACTGATACGTTGGTCAGTCTTGATATCAAATTATATCAAATTAAGTATTTTCCTTGGCATTCACGGAGTCTGGCAGCCTCCGTTTTATTTTACTGATTTGCTGCAGACGCGTGGTCCATATCACAAGCTGGAATAATTAGGATGGTTAATGTTCTTTTGAGTAATAGCATTTGCAAGCTTTCTTAAAACTCGGTTCTTTTGAAAAAAAGAACTTCCAGGAACATACAGTCTCACCCTCGAAAATCGCATTTCTTTACCCTGAAAAACTTGTTCCGCACCCCCAGGGGTTCGGTAATCCCCGGTTGGGAACCGATGAGTTAAAATCTTAGCATATGAAAAACTTGATGCAGAAATATAAAACATGTCACAAAACCGAAACAAAAGTGTTAGTGAACTTTTCAAGCAAACTGTAGAAGCAACAATGCATAAAACGCGCTGTCTCAGAGGCGTTTCCAGCGATGTATATTGCGTGTATCCAAATATTGAAGTTCAAACAGGTCTTCAAGCAGACACCGAGCCAGAGTTGAAAATTTGAGGGAGATAAGATTTTTTGGTGGAAGGGGCTGAATTTTTATTGTTGGAATTGAATTTCAAAAATTCAATAATTTTTTAAGTCTAGCTGAATTTTTCTGTTTAGAAGCGGAAACAAGCTTTACCTCTTGGTGTATGCTTCTTTTGTAACAACTATACCTCGGCTGGATGCGGTTGAGTGGTTGAGATCCACAATGTCGTCAAGATGTCGCTGTGATGCCACCGAGAATATTACTTTACGCAGGATGAAGAGACTAGTAAGTGAGTATAAAATTCTACGACGCAATAAATGACCTCATGCTGCGCATTTTTGGTTAGAAATGTCCAAAAGAATTTTGGAGATACACAAAATTTGGGGGGAAGTCTTCGTAACTACGGGCCTGTCTTCAAATGATGCTTGCTTATCTTATGCTTCTCGGATAAAGACTAGGAAGAATTTCCACATTAGGAATGTGAATCTTCAGAACATTAATTCTAAATTAAACTGTTTCACCACTGCTGTTGACTATAAACCTTTTGCGAAAAGGTAGTGACGAATTTCATGTTTATGCTTAACCACATTTGATTGTACAATGGCATTATGACCACGGACGCCGAACACAGGCGCATGGTCGGGCCACTTCCTTACTGTTTTCCGGAGGAGACAGAGGCCAGAGGTGCTTTATGTAAAAAAATATATTTGTGATCTTGTGTTGACTTTACACAAAGTTTATTGTGTGACGTAAGTAACTCCAAAAATCAGAAGCTTTTAACTTTAACTTCTTTGAGGTCAAAATTGTGTCAAACGTGCAAAACGGCAATTATTCCTAACGTGGGTGGGGAGATTGCTTAAAAGCTTGTTTTTTGAAAAATGCATCACGGGCAGTATTTTACAAAAAGCCACTGATTTTTAGTCACTGAACGTGGGTTTGGGCAAAATTAGATTCAGTTTGCTAAAGATGGCATATAGCATGTTTATTGTATAATGCCATCCAGGCCAGAATTTACTGAGTAGGTGAGTGTCTGCAACTAAACCATGTTTATTAATATTCATGTAGTACATTCGTAAGTGCAAGCGTATGAATATTTCTTGAACATACACACCACGAAATCGTCATCCTAATATATATGTAGTCGTTAATGAAAAGAGCCAGATATCGGTAGACCAACGGTAATGCAAGCTTGATTTTTTGTCGTGAAATCGGTACAGTATGGAATCAGTATTTTGCCTACCACATTTTTACACGATGCAGTATGCCGGCAGAGCAACTACACTAAAACAATAAATCCCGGGCAACTGCCCATCGCAACTATGGCCCTCCTTTCAGTGAATTTTCCATTTAGAGAAAGCAAGTAATGCGGGCCAGTACGCAAACTTTCGATATCGTTTTTCGCATGATGTATATGTGTTAGCCTGCATCGACGTTGCTCTGCAAGGTAGAATACTCAGAATGTTCGGTCAAGGCGAGTGTTGTGCTGCTTTTCATCCTTGTGTTTTGTCTGGGGCTTCACTTGACCGGTTAAAAGTTTAAAAAATATTTTGGTCACGAGTGCGAAATATCTACGAAAAGTCTAGTACTCTAGTTGTATGTTCAGGGCTACTCAGTACCAAAACGAACTGAACACAGAACTATTTACAGAGACAAGCCTGCGAAAGATAGACCTTGAACAGAAACAAACTTTCAATGTAAGTTGAGACAACACGTACAAATACATATTTCTCGTGCCAGAGGGAAACCGCGCCCCCTAATCACTTCATTAAAAGGATATCGCTTACTCTTGTAATCTCCATTACTGTTACATCATGAGCGAAGCAGACTATCACGTGTGTAATTTGAACCAATGGAATTTTGCTGTAATTATAGCTTGGTTTACTTGGCGGGCGTTCAGTTGGTTTCAGATGCAGCCAAGAAGACAACATCATGATAAAGCAGTGGGGAATAGGAAGTTCGTAAGTGCACGTTATGTATATTAGAGCTAATTTTGGAGATAAGTACAGGCACCCCATAGAAGCAACACGCGCTGCATCTCTCTGTGTGAACTATTTTCTTTTCAAGTTCCTGAAGTTAGCGAGAATTTATGTGTATCGTGGTAAAAATATTTAAACACATTTGAATATAATTTTGACGAGATTCAACGTTTATGCTTTATTTGCGCAAATAGCAAACTTTCATTAGCATTTCCACAGCACAGACATGCGCATGTTGCCCAAAGTGCACAACGGCCTATGGTTAACAATTTATTTGGGAACGTGCAGATGATGATGTTCATTAAAAAAGTTTGCGTTAGATTGAGTACAAGTTCTTAGTGTTTTTAAGATTTTGTCTTCTTCAATTTATTGGCGTGTGGTAGGAATAATGATGGAAGAATCAATGAGGTCGAGGTGTGAGTTCCCTCCTGCTTTTCACAGCGGCCCGCTAGCAAGTTTCGTTACGCAATACGTCTTGGCTTTGTTTCGCGGTACTTGTCAACAACCTAAACGAAAGTTAGCGTGGAGGGCTGCTTCTTGATTCAGAATTCAATGGCAATAACAGTTTAGTCAGTGTCTGGGAAGAAGTTTTGGGATTACATTTTCCATATACTCCTGTACGTGAAATATTTCTTTTGAAATGGTTACACGTTGTAAAGAGTGAATGATGATCATCACTGACAGGAAACAAGAGTTTGCACATTGATTAACACGACCTACTGCAAATACACCCTCTCTCTGAGTTCAGCTGTTTGCACTCCGCTGCATATTTCCACAAAGAATTGTCGCTTTTGGCCCTTTGCTTATGCTACGACATGCTCTATACGAGATAATTTCTTTTGTCAGAAACTACTTTTCCTTCACATACACAGCCGATTCACTTAAGAGCTCGTTTACATTTAGTCAAATAATTGCTTGGTTTTAACCGAAAAAATAAATAATTTGTGTGCAATGGTTAGAGAATATGCAAACGAATGTGTATGCAAAAATGGACACATTACTCACTTTCTAGTAAATGACAATCTACGCACTGCGATGTTTTACAGTTTTTTAATATTTGTAAAACACTACCTAATTTTGACGGTGCTCTGTCAATACAGTGGAAACCGCTTAACAAAGCATCGGTTTATAGAGTAAACCGCTTATTCGAGCAGTGTCGGCTGACAAAAACGATCCTATCTTTTTCCTCTTTAAATAATTCACTTATTAGAGCAGGCACACTCCCCATTACAGCAGTTAGACGTGTAGCACCACCATGGCTTGCACGCAGTTAGCGCAAAAATGAATTAAAACAATAAAAAATCGACCAGTTCTTTTGTGCTGAAGAGAGGCAAGAGTGAACAGTGTCCACCACAACAGCTACTGTGCAATACATTATGGCAAAAATATTGCAAAAATACACTAACTTTTCTTTTTACCATACTGTGTACATAGCTCACAACGAGAATAAAATACAGGACCCTGATATTGATATGTGTATTGGCGAACCCCTAGTGTGAATGACGTCCTATTTTTATTGCAAAAAGTTATCATCGGATAAAGAGCAACCGTTGATTAGAGCAGGTTTTGCTATTCCCGAGGGTGCTCTATTAAGAGGTTTCCACTGTATTTCTAGAAAGGCAAAACATAGACAAAACTTTTTCATTTTTTACATTCATTGTTATTCCCATATTTTCTCTGGGGAGGGTCGCGGGGGCAGCAATCTTAGGAGGAGTTGAAACACCTCGCGGTCAACAGCAACCTCATATAGTTCTGCTTGCTCCACACCAAGACGGGACCAGGCCATATCGGAGATATAATCACGTCATCTGGTCCTTCGTCGACCTCTGGACCGCTTTTCCGTGGGGGAGCCAGCAGGACTATCAGAGGCTGCAGAAAAACGTGAGGTATTTCACATCTTCCCAGGGCTGTTGCCAAACCCGTTATGATGAGAACATTACAATGTGTTCTGTGTTGCAGAAAAAGCTTTTAATAGATTGAAGTTAAGTAAAAAATCACCTTGAAAATGAACACTCCGAGAAAATATTAATTTTAAATTTAATTTTCATGCAAAACATTGCGAAAAATCAATAAGCCAATGATTACAAAAATAGAGTAAATTTTGTAGCTTTGGTAAAGGTCATTGTTGCCAACATTTTCAGTTCTGATGAAACGAAGCAATAGGAGCATTGCCATGAGTTCAAGCATTGTGTTGGAGGCCTGTTTTTAAACATCTATTCAAAACTACGTTACGGTCTTTTCAATGTCTTGTATATTGTGATAATATTTTTGTGCCAATTTTGCTCTGCAGTAAAGATAACCTTTGGCATGCTGCTGCAAGCGTCAAATCACGTAACTCGGATTTTGTACCAATTGAAGACCTCAATGTTAGTAAAAAGAAACAAAATCATGAAAAGAAGTGAAATCGACAAACACATGAAAGGAAAATGCGAGCTTCCACTTTCAATTATTAGTACTCTGTGAAGCACATCCGGCTTCACGAGCAACCTGCAGTCGTGAACACATATTTCTGCAAATCCTATAATTGTAAGGATGGATTGGCCTTGTACAGTACTTAGAAAACTTAGTGAAATACACTGAGCGCTTCAATGAAGCCGCTTTATGCATTAAATCACGTGTCCAACTGTTTTGAAGTCAAACATGGTTCATAAACAAACTTCAGCACAACGCTTTAGGCTTTTCTTTCTATCTTCCTAATGTTGGTGATGCATTATTGTAAACGATTCTCAAAGGCTTTTGTTACGAAAGGAAATGACATTTACACATATTTTTCCATTACTTTTATGACAAAATACGAAAGTCTATGTATTTTTGACAACCTTGCTTGTAGCAAACTATTTTTTTCAGGATCCAAAAGAAAGTCTCAGTCATCAAAGCTCCAGGTCCACCTGGATTCGAAGCTGCTCCTCGCATGGTTCCGGTCACCATCGGACCGAGCGATTCCAGCACTGATCAAAGCAGTGAAGATGGTATGTTTTTCAAACTTCTCTTGAACAATACACCTGCATCTGCTGTTTCGCTGACTCTTTCCAACTACATATGACACGCAGTCATTGTCTCGCATGTATCGTTCAATAGCCCGCAGATCGGTTAATTATTGCTTCTCCGGCATCTTAAAATGTGAACTGTTTTCCCGGGATTCATATAGGACATCGGTTTAAAACATATTTTTTGTACAGGTATATGATGGGTGGTTTTAACAGTTAAAGGTGAGGAGCAAAAATGCTAGAAAAGGCTGGTGCGAACCCAAAAAACACTATAGGCTAAAGCTTGCACATGATGCACTTCAAGAAAGAAACATCAAAGCAACTGAATGTGAATGTTAACAAGTGTCAGCTTTCCTGAGTTGTTTCGATTGGTTTTTAATGAAAATCCGCGGAGAATGATCTTAAACCGAGAGTAAACAAAGATTTCTTTTCAAAATAAATTTATCTTGGTTTTTGTTGGATATTTCTGTTATAGGCAGTGATATTGAGAAAATAGTTAGTACAACTATATTCGCTTTTAGTTTCAAAGTTGTGTAATTTTTCTGGTGGCGTCCACAGTTTTTCACCAGATTTCGCGAGGATCATTCTGACTGTTTCAGTGGATACACTGTTCTTCAAAAAATCATTAGTTCACCATCTACTGTTGTTGAACCAACAACACTGTTTATCACTTTATGGAGAATGTATGTAGCAAATTTATATTAATTGAGTTCATCTAAATTATTTGTGGACTCTTACTAAGCATTCCTTCTGTTTTCTGTATCCACGAAAGTGTTCTCCAACAATTAAATAAAACTTATGGACTTGTTACTTCAAAGAACACACAGCTATAAGCAAGCGACATGATCTCTTGACTTCAACTTGAAATAATTGTTTTCCGTTGGCTCAACTTGCTTTTGCAGAGGACAGTCTTTCAACTTTGTACGAAGCAGAAGAAGAGCCTTCCACGCTTAAAGAAGAAGATGACTACTTTGACAGTGATAAGGTGGTAATGGATACCAATTCTTCTACTGTGACTGTCGTTCATCGCAAGGAAAACTCTCTTGATGACGTTGAAGACATACCTCTGACGCCAAAAAATCTATCCGTGACGAGCATGTGCAGTGGTGCTTCACACTTGCCAGAATCACCACCTTCTCCAAGGTATTTTTGTTATGCTTTGAATTTATTTTGTGGAATACTTTTAGAGATAAATTACTACAGAGAATTGTCGTGCATAAGTTTTCGACACTTGGAATCACAAAGTAAAAGCGCGGTTTTTGAAACGACACCGAAAATTGCAATATACAGCTACTACGTAAAAGCACACTTCATATTGACATATCCGCAACCAATTACTCGAAAAAATTTTGATCATTACGCGGGTTTTTGTTTTCGTGGGGTGAGTGATCGAGAAACACAATACCTTGTGTATTTATTGCTTGGGGCAGCAGAACTTACACGATGCTGTTTGTATAGTTGTCCATGTTGCTTGTGATCAGCACCACACTGTTTAGCGATTAGCCGCGTCAGTGCTGACGGGTTTCGCTGTTCCCTTCCTGTAAGTTGAATGTGGTGGCTGTAGAAAATCTAACCGACCTGGCTTTCTGTGACACTATCTTAGCGGTTTTTCTCAAAATACTTGTGAGTATGTATGTGACCCGTTAGCAACCTCTGCATCAGCTTAAAATTTTTTTGCCTGTACGTTCTGTCGGTGTAAAGCCTTGCGTCACAGTTATATTTTGTACTGTGCCGGTGTATGGCTGCATGATCTGGCGCTCTGTTAGTGTAGCGTTATCGTCGCACGCAATCTAAGGGGAGTAGTGGCACGTTTCGCCCAAAAGATCCCATGGTCTTGATAGGTCAGCAAACTTTGGTTTTGTGTTTCGCTTGCGTGAATGGTGACAACGCAAAATGTGAAAAAATTTTATTCTTCACCCGCTGTCCAACCCTTCTGAAAAATTATTGCTGTGGCCATTCAGAACAATATTAACGTTGACAGTATGGCCGGGTGTTAAATTGCATGAGATGTTTGATTGAAAATCGTGAAGCAACGAACCTGCACGAGCTGTGACTGGCAAAGCGCAAGAACACGTCTGCTATTTTTACATCGACCCACTTTGTCGTGTCAGATATCCAGAAGAGTCCAGCTTTCTGATGAAAATGCGAGAACGTATGCGACACCGTGAGTGCTGAAAAACTGCTGTGTCATTGATGTAGTTAAACTTGTTTACTACTCTTTGTTGAATATCTTGAAGAAGTTACTTTAATGTGTCCGAAACGTTGCTTACCGGAAACCGCGAGTTCCCACTATTTTGACATCACTGGTGCATCACGGACCGCACATCTGCGTGCATTTGTACGTCACAGGTGTTTGTACGTCACAAGTGTGCACGCAGATGAAAACTGTCTTAAAGCTCATGTTTTGTTAAACCGAGGCCTTTGTATTTTGGAGTGCACAGATAGAAATATAAAGTTGTACTGTGGTTCGGCTTTATATTTACTGTTGCAAAAAATCTTATGCAATGTTTTCAAATTTCTTGAACACTTGAAAGGAACTAACTCAGCACCACAATAATAATGTTATCTTGCCAGTGTAGGATCCAAAATTGGCGATTGCTGGAGAGCAGTCGAAAAAGGGAGCAAAAATATTAACAAATTTAAACGATGTTAACACTGTTGTGATTTGTAATCCGTTAAACAATTACAAACGAAACCATTTCCTGACCTGTACGATTCGCCAACGGATCAAAAGGTCACCCTTTCATCCAAACCACAAAATAGTAAAAAAACAACAAAGTTGTTTTGTTTGTTTTTAATCTGCCCCTAAGATTGCAAAAACTGATTGTATTCACAACTGATGTAGTTTTGAAAGGGAAAAGGGGAGCAGTTACGCAAAAGATTCTCCTCTTCAAAGGGCGCCGTGACCCATGGGAGTCATCTGCATTGCACCAAATCGCCCACACCTGGATCGAACACTGCCAGCTTGCAATGTTTTCCTTACGCACGGGGACGCGTCGCTGTTTTGGAAAAACCTTTTGTTAAGCACCAAGCACGCCATGACCTGTAGAATCTTGCTGAAATTTTCGAGGTTAGGACCAATATGCTAAAAAGTGGAAAAAGAAGAAAAAGAGGACGACACAAATTTTTTACATGGCGAACGTTTTCAGTTACAATGAAATATTGTTCTTTTGCTGCGTGTAATGCTACGCCTACAACACGGGTAGTACATGAGCTGCTACAGTTGAATTTTAGTGGTATTACCGATACATTGCTAGATATTCCAACAACTCCACAAAAGATTAAACATCCAAGAAGACTCATTTTCAATTGCTTTTCTAATTTTAAGGCCTTTGAAGAACAGCTTAGCGAATTCTATATTGTGTGAAGCAGGAGGCACCTTAGCAAAGAAAAAGCAACTGCTCGATGTGCGCAGAATTCCTTTGAAGCTGTGGAATGCTTCTTAGTGAATACCTTAGGAACTGATCCGTGACAACGCTTATCAATTCTACAGCTCATGGCCGAAATGATGAAGCATACTTTAGCTGTAGTGGAAACAGTATCGCACCAATTCAATACAATGGTTGACCAAAGCAATCATCATTTCATAGCTATCACTACAAAACCACAGATCGTGGGTGGCATAACACGATTTAAATCGCGTATCAACAATGACCAGACGCTCAGAAATATCCAATTTCTTTTCATGCTAACAAGACCTTTTTATGTTTCGAGGTCGCAGGGCAGTTTTATTGTGACGCTGAGCCGATCTGCTGTGAAACAACAGGCATCAGCAATAACTGCTGGCTGCGACGTACGGTACTGAGCGACATATCACCCATACGGCATTGCATCCATTTATAAGTGAAGCAGCGGTGCGTTATTTGCCTTGAGATCTCTGAACATGAAAGAATTAGCTTCAGGTGAAGTAGGGTTGGCCTGTGGCAGTGGGGTTACATAATATATACGATGGAATACTGTGAATAAATTGTCCATTGTAGAAAAATTCATCTTTTCTCGGCATTTGCCTGTTGTACAATTACAAATTTCAACCTTGAAGTTTCCTTGAAGCAGTCACGCGTTTCAAAACAAATCGCACCATTTCAAGTTTAACATATATTAAAAAAAAATATTTTTAACATATTCGTAATAGTGTTCTTCATGAATTTTGTTGCTCGTATCCAAGATGAAGTCTATGACCTACGTGTTTTTCCTATAAGTTTGCCTCAAACTTAATTTTTTACAACATAGGACTAGACAGTGAAATGTATTTTGCTTGTTAGCATTAATTTGCTTTTTGAAACAAAGCTGACAATTTTAAACTGGGGTTTTTGCTAAATTTGGAAGGTTTAGCAGATGTTTATGTAATTTGTTGTGTAAAAGCTTGTGGCTTTCATCTACATCGAGCAGCAGACAGCAAAATTCATCTGTCATGCATCTCATCAACTGCTATTGGTGTATGGCATAAAGCAGGGGTTCTCAACCCGGGGTAAATTTAGCCCCTGGGGGTAAATTTTGTGTATCCTAGGGGTAAATTTAATGATGCTGTTGTACATTTTTCTACAGCGCTAGTGATTAGATGAAAAACAGGGGGTAAATTTTATGTTAGGAAGCTGGCAAGGGGCAAACGGGAGTAAAAAGTTTGAGAATCCCTGGCATAAAAAAGCTTCGTATTTTTGTTAGCAAATCCAATTCGAAGGATTTTAAGTTCCTGTTTTCGTAACGATGTTTCAAGAGATCTTGCACACTATATCTTTTGACTTATCCATTACTGCAGTACATCAAACTTCTATTTCAAATATCTCTAGTGAAGTCTGCGTAGGCATTTTGTTTTTAAAACACATAAGAGACTGACGGTCATTCTATATCCTTTCAAGCTACAAACTTTAATGTGACTATAAGAATGGTTTATTTTCCGTATAATTTGTTTTGTGTTCAGGAAAACCTATGAAAGGCTTAATACAGCAAATACTAATGTCAGGGAAAGCTTCTTAACCCATCGCTAAACACAATTTTAATTTTTCAGTTCTATTTTTTCGGTAAACAAAATAGATAGAGGTTTGGATAATTTTTAAAAAACAGCTATTTCTCAATTTGTTCGTTTTCCTCATGAGTGCAATAAAAGTTTTTTTCGAATTTGCGGAGCAAACAAATTTTCTATGCTTGATAACATCGCGTGCATTGTGTCGAAAGCCGTTAGCAGTAAGACGTGAACAGTATTTCTATTAGACTACCAAAGTGACGAAGAGCATGCTTTATGTCAAATGTTCGACAGGCTACCAGGCCCTCATCATCTCCACTGATAGGACTTTGCTTTTCGCCATCGGAAACAACTAGCAAGCCCGTTTCTTAGCTGCAAGAAGCTCATTAAATTCTGATAGGATGAAAATGGCAAAGATGGACGAAAATATTCATTTCGAGGGATATTCTTAGAACAATTTAATGTCTTATGTGGCAAATGCAGTCTTTTGGTTTGGCACGGATATAAACGACTGTTGTTATATACTAATGAAAGCGAGGTGGGAAAGTTTGTGGCTAACAAAGTAAACAGAGTAATTTCACGGTGAACTGAAACTTCTACAGACATTTCTGTTCCAACGTTTGGTGATAAGAAACTAAATGGTTTCAGAGAAGGCATCGTAACTTGAAGTAGTAACTAAACTTTAAAACACGTGTATGAGAGCCATGGTAGTGGAGTTTGCCGTGTAGTTCAATGCAAGGCGTGGAATTTACTGCTGGCGAGATGTTTGAAGAAACCAAGAATCCAAACACAATATCATGACTTG
>JGI24021J15306_10002578_pt1 | contig 19763 bp, 10 predicted proteins | sample Ectturendosymbi1_FD_15306 | JGI IMG/M metagenome (IMG submission 15306)
TTCTGAATTATGTTTGAGAAGCCAGAAAACACAGTAGTTGGGTCTAAATGTCTAGCTAATCTTTCATCTTTCGCAGCAAGAGTATGTAAAAGTTTACATAGCTGCCACGATTAGAGGAAAGCGAACTATCATCGTTACTACAAAATGCTGATTGTTGTTTAGCTGAGAAAAAATTTGCATTAATGAGGTATTTCAAAATATCTCGGTTTTCCCTTACCTTAGCATTGTGAACGCTGATATTTAGTTTCCGCTGTTCGTTCAAAGTCAAAGTATATCATTGCGCTTCCAAAAGTTTTTAAAGCAATTTTGGTTTTGAATGTGATTTTTTGACCTGGCATGTCTGTTGAGTGCTGAGGCTTCTTGGTAGATTTTTCATGACACAAAATCCTGTTGTAGTCCACACATTTTCACAGCAGGTTTTCCCAACGCGACTTGTCGGTCACGCCAGTGATGCCATATCACTAGGATAGAATTGCCTAAGTATGTTGTAACAATGAAACGTTTTCATTGAGGCACAGACATTGGCTGCCTCCCTTCGCCGCCTTACCACTGTAGCTGCCAGTGTTGCCACTTCTGATGTTTTAACATCAGATCTGATGTTTTGATAGAAATTTCTGATACTTGATGTTTTGGCGAGAAATCTGATGTTGACAGTTATTATAATAGCTTAATTCTGTTTTCCACACTTCTCCTTTTAGGTTGAAAAGAAGCTATATTCACGAATTTTAAGTTCCTTTCAACAATCTCTCATCCCAATGTGTGTTTGGTTATAGTTCTAAATCAGTGGTTCTCAAAGTGGTCGATATCGACCTCCAGGGGTCAATTTGACCGTCCAAGGGGTCGATAAATAGTCACGGTGTCGAACGGGGTCACTGAATGGCCCCTAAGTTCTAAGCATATTTCCGAATTATGTATTATTTTATCATGCATTTCAAGTAAAAAGTACTCAGATTTATTTTGACACATACTTTCCTTGTATTAACAGCTGTTGGGCTAGGCCACGGGGTCTGCAGAAAAGTGTATATTTTAATTAGGGATCAACGTGCAGAAAAGTTTGAGAACCACATTTCCAAACTCTGAAGAAATTCTCTTCGCAACGTTTGGATGAACATTGTTCGTTATGCATGACCAACTTCTCCATTTCACCATTTCGGAGAACCCAATTTCGGAGAAATCGGTCATGCATACGACACTTCATTGTAAAGCAGTGTTGCCAACCTTACGGTTTCCCGCGAATTTGGGCTTTTTTGTGGAATTGCGTTTTTTTTAAGACTTGCGGGCTGCTTGTTTTTGGGCTTGTTCTAATTGAAATTTTCTTGTTTTTTCGGCTTGTTTTTTGCTAATTTCTGTTTTGTGGATTGCTTTTTTTCAAATTTTATGGCACTTTTGCTGTTTCAGTATAATGCTAAAGGCATATTGGGCGTGTTTTTGTGAAAAATTTCTGATTTTTGGCTTGTTTTTTGGATTTGCCACCCTTATCTTTTATTTGATTTTCTTGCTGATTTTTCGTTTTGTTGAATTTTCCTGCCAAAACATTTTGGATTTGTTCTTCGGTTAAATACCAATTTTTGGCATGTTTTTCCAATTTACTTGCTTGTTTTTTGCAAAATAACCTGGCATCACTGTTGTAAAGAGGTTCGTGAAAGAAGCATTTTGCTTATATGAAGCAGGAACGTAAAAATCTGATGTTATCTGATGTTGAAATGGCAACAATCTGATGTTAACGAGACTGGGCCCAGTGGCAACAATGACTGTATCTACCTGTCCTTCTCACGCTATACGAAATGCTGAGTCAGTCCATGCTGTTGCGCTTCAGGCAAGAGGATATTAATTAGTCCGAATTTAGTTGTGACGAGTTTAAGTCAGTGGCTGTGAGTATCTGACTATTCGGCAAATAAGTGCTGTTGAACTCCCACAGATTTACAAATTACAAATTGCTGCGGCCTGCCTCGCCGACTTTACCAAACTTCTTCGATGGCCACTACCACTAGTGTCCCTCAGGGCCGCAACCATCTCCAGCTGATTATTTCGAGGGGGCAAAATGGTTGTAACTTGATGTTGTACTGAACCATTAAACATGTTTTTGAAAATTTCGGGGTGGCGATTGCGGGGTTAACCCCTGGTTGCGGACTTTTAGACTAAGGAAAAGGACCATTGTTAATATTCAAAACATCAGAAGTTAGTATCGTTACCGTACCAGTTGAGTAAAAAATGGTAATTCATGAAATAAGAGATTTCTTAGTTTTGCTTAGAGCTAGCTTTTTCTGGAGAGTGTTTTGACTTTCGCTGGTTTAAATGTGGTGTTGCTCTTGTACACGTAACATGTTCCATTATCCAAATTAAATGTGATTCATTTCGACAAAAATCGTCGTTTGTATTGCGATATGTTGTGTTATTCTTCTTGCAAGGCGTGCAGTTTGTTCAGCCAATACAATGTAGCAAATGTGGTGTTATAAAACTAACTGAGTATAAAAGCATGTTGTGGTTCTTATGGATAATTTATAACTTTTTTGCTGAAACGTTTAAAGCAAAAATAACATAATTTTTCTGTTTTAAGACAATAATTGTCTTCATGGTTATCTTTCGCAAAAATTGTGCCTGTATATATAATATTGAAATCAATAAAAAGAGAGCACATTTAAACTTTCCCAACGGTTCCATTTTGCACAGCTAGGCCACTGATCCTATTTCTCATACAATTTCCCCTTAACAAAATAAGCCAACAAGTAATTGCGACGCAACTACATGGAAAAAAGGATCCAAAATGTACCTGATGAAAAAGACCACAGAACAACAATTTGAAAAAAAAATCCTTTTAAAGCGTCTTGGCAGGTTTAAAGAAAATTTGTCCATGTGATGCAACCAGGGGCGGAGCCAGACATTTTCATTTGGGGGGGCCACTGGAGGGGCCAGAATGGTCTGTGTAGGACTTTCAGAAAGAGACCTGGAAAATTTGGGGGGGCCACTGGGGGGCCAGGCAAAATTTTTTGGGGGGGCAGTGCCCCCCTGGCACCCCCCTAGCTCCGCCCCTGGATGCAACAATACAATTATCTAACAAGTTTAAAGCAGAACTGCCTGCAAAAGCACGATTCTTTGAAATGTAAAATTATTTCGTGTGCTTTAGTAGAATAACACTGTATAGCAGATTCGTCAAGCCACGCGTAGGCAACGGAGAGCTTGGCAACGTATTTCCATCGTAAAATGTTTTGTACGATTCAAGACTTTGTATAGGAATCTGACGGAATTGGTGGTTGACAAACGAAGGTAAAATTTTTGCAACAATTGACGCATTCTCTGTATGTACACTGAAACTTTCATTTCGACAGTTTGAAAACTTAAAATTTATATAACTTGGAACATTTTGTGACAGAACCTGGTGCAAGTATTTGTTGTTATGTTTATGATAAAGGTGTTGTATGCGATCCAACCTTGGATAAGAAATTCTTTCCAGTTTCCATAGAGTCGGCCTTATATACGTAACATCTATAAATGAATGGTATGCTCCAACTCACATCTCGTCAAAAACAGTTCCACAAATGGTTTGAGTCTAGTCAGGTGAACACAAACGACATCATACATGAAACATAAAGCGATCGTGTGACATGCACAGTATATTCATAGTGTTCCCTATGTAAACTTTAGTTCCTGAATTCTTTTTTCCACGCATGTTCATATCAGCTCATGGCGGATAAGAAACAAGCAAGAAAAAACAGCTGTCGTCACATTGCACGTCTAAACCTCACAGTTTGCTGAAATGTGACCTTTGTAGCGTTTTGTGCTCTCTTGTATCGATTTGGTGTAAAATGTTTGTTTTCGGCGTGAAGAGCAATGAATGGCACAGCCTACTGCGGGAGATGACAGATGAAGATCCCGCAATAGCAGAATTGCATGTTTTGACTAAATCGCATACTTGAAATTGATGCAGATCCTTGCTTGTTCAGTTCATGTACAGCAGTCTACATCCAGCAGATGCATGCACTGGTTTCGATTTTTGAACTCCACACCGACCAGTTTTAAGAAATCTAACGTCAGACAAAGTATTTCAAATCGTTGGGGGAAAGGAGAACGATTTGTAACCTAAAGGTGACATATTGTGACGACAGGCGAGGAGGGAAAAACTTTCATTATAATGAGTTGTCATTTACGGACGGACCATTCAGAAGTACAGCAATGTGACATCCATAAACGCTGAATTACTATGTTGTCGTGTTTTCACACCGGCTCAAATTCTGCAATTTCATGCCCAGTTCTCGAAACTCCGAATCTGTTTGCGGTAGTTCACTCAAGAATAGCGTTTAGTCAACGAAACTGCCTCGTGTCTTCAGTTTGCGATCACTGCTGAGTATGAGGCGTGGGGATTTTCCAGCACGCATCACCATGCTAGATGCCGTATGCCAAGGCACACCCTTGCTGCTGACAACAGGAAGTGACGGTTGCTCACTGCGCCTGAGATACACAACGTTTCGCTTTTTCCTCACACAACGTGGTGACACTCACGGGTTTTCGATATTTTGTCGAAACCCTGGTTGGCATTGGCCGCGCACTCAACCAAGGGTCAAACTGCCCGTAACGCACAACCGCAATGCTCCGCGACAGCTCCTTGATTTGTGTTTTTTTACGAATCGGTCAAATCAACCGCCCTCGGTTCACGCGTCCCGGCCAGATTTGCATGCTAAGCAGTTCTACCCCACAGACCGGTCCTTCGCTATCCAATTCCAAAGCATTGAAAACCTGCAGTGGCGCCTATCACTGAATGCGCACAAACAAGGTGTCAGATTTCCGACCGCAATCGGCCGCTTGTATTTTTTCCAGTAATAAATAAAGAAGACTAAGAGCAAAACAACGGCGAAGGAAAAAAACGAAGGAAAGCAAGCGAACACGAAGAAAAAAAAACAACTGACAACAATAAATATTAATAAAAATAATGACAACGTCCGTAACAGCAAAACAGTTTCAGGAGCTGCCAATAAATAACGTGCGCGCGCGACATCAAAACCGCACAGAGCACTAGCAAGCGACACAGCACGAAAAGCCACATTACATCCGGCTGTGCGTGTCCAGACGCTCGGACCGGATGTCCGGCTTGCGCGTAGGATAACTATACGCCAGCCAGCGAGCGAGCATGATCAGCAAAAACAGGCACATTTCATTGTTTGACGACCGACTACGAAGCAGGACAAAGGGGACAGTGATCATACAGACTGAAACGAAACCGTATTGTTGGACGTCTTAGGATCAAATCTTGCGACCCAGCTGGGAGTACAACGACGCATCCCGTTCGCTTGGGCGCAACGCTTGGCTTCGCAGCGAAAATGCCTCCGTATTTTACGGCCGTTTGCCGCGCATTAAGACCACAACCGCACGCCTGCATTGGTATTCCAGTTATGCAACATAAAGTAAATCGCGTGGTGTTGTCAACTGCACAGCGAATGCCCCGTGCACGGACACTTGCGGCGGCAAACACGGGCGGCGGCGATGGACACCCCGAAGAATTTCCGATCGTAGAATCACGAAAGCCAAACGGACCTCGGCAGCGGGCAATTTGAAAAAGTTCCCACGACTAACGTCAACCAGGGACGAAACAAAACGAAACAATTGCCTTTGTTGCTAATAAAACCCCGAAGCCAGCCAACTTTTTGCAAGCATAGGGAGTGCGCAGCTGCAGGCCAGGATGGCGTTAAACGTACAGTGACTTTGGTGCAAGCCCGGTGCCCTCCGCCAAGTCAGCCAAGGCTGACGTCACAAAGGTACCCAGACAGCACTCAGCACCGTTGACAGACGGCTGCTTGCTTAAACGAAGATAAATAAAAACGCCTCGTACGCAAAGTCGCGCACAGCAGATACGATAGGAGCGAGCCCGTGTACGCGAGGCCGGTTCTGAAGCACCAATCAAGCGCGAAAAATATTGGAGACCATTTCGACTTAAATTAAATAAGGTTAGATAGAGGACCTGGAGTTGACCGTGAAGAAGGAATGAAAATAATAATAATATAATAACAACAATAATAATAATATTAATAATAACGACGAACGACCAGCACAAAACACCAGAGGTCGAACAAAGAAATAAATAGCACAGAGATTAACAAAATGACATGGCCATCCATATTTGTTCGTCAGTCCGAAAATACCGCACATGTCCCTGGATAGGTTGAAACGTGAAAAACAAAACCGGAAAAATTCAATTCATACACGGGTTGGATCGATCGAAAGAAACGTCTCTGCGTTCACAACAACAGAAGTGCCGCGAGCATTTTCACCAATTGCATCACCAAACAACCTGGGCCGCACTTCCCGGAATTTGCGACTTTGGTCTGTTTCTTGTTGTATGTTGCACAGAAGGAATTTTGACTTGTTGCACCAGAATCAGCAGCTCGGGGATACCACGCAGCCGGGGGGTCCTCGCGACCGCCTCTTTTCCTTGGGCAGCTGCGCGTTTCTCAATGTCTTTTTTGTGCTGTGACTGGTCTTCACCCGACTGTAAAGCTTTCGGTGCTGTCTACGGGACCCATCCCGTCCGAACATTCTGACGTTGTTCTCACGTGACTTCCTACGGTGTCGCAGTGTCTGCGGAAAAAAGAAGCAAGCTTAAAACTTGTAATTCGTTGAGATACAAAATCTCCACTGTGGTATCCCAAGACACACACGCCAACAGTTTACTTCTACTACACGAAAAACTTACCGAGAGATGAAGTCTCCTTTCAAAATCCATGGGTGAACCATGATTTCTTCTAAGGTCGGACGGTCGGCAGGACGCAGTGACAGGAGGGAACGAATGAGTGATTCGCATTCTGCGAAACAAGAAAAACGTAATTTAACACAACCGCAGGTCGCCCGTACCAGGTAACTGAAAATAGCGGGGCGCGCATGACAGACAGACAGGCAGGCAGGTTGATGCGGATATGACATCGGTGGGCAACCAGGATTGCCATGCCGCGGCATTGTTTACGTTCCACCAGACAAAGCGGAAGCAAGCGCGCGGCAAAACGTTTAGCGAAGGTGGGCGGACACCGTGCAGCAGAACGTAGACGACACTATGCGGCGGCAGCCTTCGGCAGCTCTGAACTGGTCAGGAGCTCGAAAACGCTCGGAAATGACAACGTGGCTCGTGTCATTGTTCCTTAGACAAGTCGCGGAAGCGCTTTAAGCCATTGAAAGAATAATAAAAATACGCGGAGTTTTAAGGAGAAAGTCGACAGCAACCGTTGCCTGCGCTCGAGTTGCGATCAAAAGGCCCAAGCTTCTTTGCACAACTGGGCGCGAACCGCAGTCGACGTTCCACAAATCGCGACGAACGACCACGCTCTCTTTGTTTGAAACGCCCAAACTCAAATACGCGACGCCCTTGCCGCTGTGTCATGCCGTGCAACTCTCAGGCCAACGACCGATTCGCGATAAATCAAATCGCACTTCAAATGCTGCTGCCGCGTTTTTCTTTAGCTGCATCTCCAGCGCGAAAACCGCGCTGTCGCCACCCACCTGTTGGCGTCATTCACTGTACAGGGCTCTAGACACAGACGCCCGGAATTACGTGCGCCAAGAAATTTGCATTCAGCACGCAGCCGCTGCTAAATGGAGTAAGCAGAAAAACGCAAACCAGTTAGGCCGTAGGCGAAAGGAGATAAGCTGAAAGACTGGACAAACCGGGGAACAAATGGATGCTTCAAATAGCAACCGAGCTTCTATTATTAACCTGCCGAGCACACCCAATGTCAACAGAACACGTCTCGTCAAGCGTCAACAATTAGCTTAACAAGCATTTCGCGATAAACGACGATCGCAGCGTCTGCCGACGTCACGACCGAGAAGTCGACGACGAGGATCGTTTCGATTGACATTGGGGAAGAGCGCGTCAGCAACGTTTCACGTGACGGTTGGTTTGTGAAATGAACACAATTTCACGCAACCGTTTGGTGTGCCAGAAAAAAAGCAGCTGTCGGTCGCGTACCTGGTGACACGAGGCGAGTGAAACGGACATTGCCGCTTTCAATCTCTTCGTCTTTTTCGAAGGGAATGTCGCCGCAAACCATGTCGTAGAGCAGAATGCCAAGTGACCAGACAGTGGCGGAGCGTCCGTGGTAGCGATGCTTACGGATCCATTCTGGTGGCGAGTAGACCCTCGTACCTGAGCACGCGAAGAAAAAAATATGCTGATACGCCGCCACACGCATAGAATAAAATTTAAGTTTAATCGCATGACTATGCCGAGGCCGTACGGTTCGCGACGTTGTTTGATCTGCCACTACTTCGCGAGATCGATATCACTTTGAACAAAGGATTGTATTAACCACTCGACTGGCTATCGACCGATGTATCACAAAACGTTACCACGGTAACGGCATCAAATTTATTANTGGTGGGTTCAGCCGCAAACCATATTTCTATGCAATGGCCACTCATCTGGTAATGGAGGGATCTGCTGTAATGTACTCGAGGGTCATCGTCCCGCGTGCAACTTCAAAGAAGTACAGATTGAAAGACTGAGCGCCAACTGTTTCTAGCGCCGCCTAAGCGGATACGATTCGGCTATAGGGAATTGAATTACACAGAAATAGAACTGACAGCGTAATGACGTAGATGCTGAGTGAACAAAGCCAACCCGAGTAAACGAACGTTTGGTTTAGCAGTGAGGTGGGATGAACGCAAAATTAAAGGGTGTACCGCGAGGTACTTAAATCCACATCCGGGTATCGATCGGCGGGACGCCCAAGCGGATGCGGTAAGAGATTGCAGTGACGTTGATCATTGCCTGCCCAAAAGCTTCCAACACTCGACACAACGCGTTTCGCAAACACGGGAGAGGAAATTGCTCTGCTTTGGCATCGCTGCGATGGCGCAGAATCGGCATGGAAAGAAAGAGCAACAGCGCAACGTTTCCCAATTGCCACGTAACATACACAGACAACGGAAGTGAAGACGTGTCAAAAGTTTTTGTCAGGATGCACCGCACTTCCTTGTTCTCGGCCAAGCCAGCATGAGCTGGAAACGAAGCACAGACGTAGAGGCTACGTAGGTTGCCGAAGACCGAACGCTAATTCTACGTGGGAAAGCTACGCAAGAGCGGGAATGTGGTTGATTGTTTTGCCGTTTCTTTGAATGTGGAACGGCATACCGATTGGGATGAATGGCTTCAAAAAACATTTCGTCCAGGTGCGTGCAATAAACGTTGCGGCGCACAACGACAAATTTCAGATCCAAAATCACACGAATCCACGCTGCTGGAACTGATGAAGTTATTTTTAGGCACACAGCGGCTTAGTATCGTTCGGCAACTACAGTAGCTGTGACGCACGCGGCGACAATCAGTCGTTCGCAGTGAATGAAACGTGTGAAAGACGCAATTAACTTTGCGTAACGGTTGCGGATTTCTTATAATTTACGTTTCTCTTACGTGGGGGTACGCAGCAAACCGTCCGTGGTAACAAATGTGCAACCTTGGCGATAAAATTGACCAACGCCCACTACCATATTTGGAATGCGATAACCGCTTCACCAGTGCGAAGAGACGTAAGTTAAATGCTTGTAAAAGTATCGCAAGTTAAGGTCACCCGAGCGATTCTGGAACGCAAGGTATGCGCAACAGCGGCAGAAGTGCCAAGGAGCCGTCACAAACGAAGTTCAAAGCCAAAGGAATGCAAGGCGCATGTCAGACCTTCTAAATCTTTCATTCTTGCCATTACAAACGACATCGCGGCAACGAATATTGCTTCAGGGTGCACGGCTAGTTGGCGCAACTGCCGCGCGGCAACATGTTCTACTGCAACAAAAATGGACGGTGCTTTTGATCTGGTAAGTCAAAAAAAAACCTTGCGGATGTCACGCTGGTTGATCGGTGGCTGGCGCACGGCGGGTGCAAGTGGGTGCAGCAACTTTTCCGGGTGCGTCACAATGAAAACAGCTGTGGCGAACAGCTTGCATGATCGCTGCGACAGCTCGATCCGGCGATAACGATTTAATCCGAATTCGCATTCTACTGTAGAGCCGAGTGTATGTGGAACAGCTGGGATTGCACTGAATTTCTGGGAATGACCTATCTTTTGCAGAATTGTTTTTTGAGCCTGATTATGCAAATTGCCAGCTGCCGTGTCAACTCCCGCTCCTGTTTGCTTCGGCGAATCGACTTGGTTACTCACTGGCTCACTCTGCAGATTTCCAGTAACCAACGCCTGCGTGGAAAGTACACTTTGCTTGCTCGCCTGCAGCAAGCGCTCAGCCAAAAATAAACTGGGAAGCGGCGGCGACACTGCAACACGAGAGCAACGGGTACGCACTTCAGCAATCAATGCATAATTTATGGCGTGGCAGGTGAACGGAGGAGCTGAGCAGCCAACGTCTGCTAAGCGCGCTGGGTTACGTAATAGCGTAGAAGCTACATGTTAGAAGATGAAGACAAAAATGCTACGCATTGCAGTTTCTCGCCATTGCTGCAAAGTGGGTCAAGCGTCAATGGCAAGTGACGTAATTGCTAGAACGATCACGCTCTTCAGTGGAAACGCTTGCCAATATCGATCTGACCACTAGGACCGCGACAGGCGCCGTCGTGACGCATGAGAGAAGATGCGTTCTATTTGACCTGTTTTTTTTCCAGAATAGGACAACCATCTGGTCCGAAGAAGCACTCTACTTATCTTCTCGATAAGAGCCAAACAAGCGTAAACACACGTCTTTAAAAACGAGGTTACCATGTAGTATGAAGTCACGCGATAAAACCGTTAGCGTCCCACGCTAGCTTATGAAGATGACAGCTTGAGTGGAATTAGAACGCTATTGAAAAACGTACTGACATGAACGCATTTTCATAACATTAACAAGGCCAAGCTTCTTGAAGAACTGATAGGCATGCGCCGATGTTTCTTAATGTGATGCAGTAGAAGCGATTAAAGAACAATCTGGTTACCCCAAATGAAACTTGGTCTACTTATTCAGCAAAGTCGGACAGCCGACTACTTATCTTGCAACACTTGAAAAATGCTTGCTGTAGCCAGGGGCCGCAGCGCCACAATTGTTTGACGTGCTAGAATCATTGGACAAACGGTGGAGGCGTGCGTCACAACGATAGAGTGACGTTCATCGCGCTTCTGTGGCGAAGTAACCTGGGGCTAACACTGACGTCAAAGGGATAAAAAAGGAAGTGTTGAGTAGGCACATTCGACAAAGAGAGCAAAGAAATTGTACGGTTAGTGAAAATTGTTTGATTAAAAACGGCAGTAAAGATGTAATTAAGCACTGATGGTCTCTTAACCGTTATAGTGAGTACGCGTTGTAGGCACGCCTGCAACACCTGTCTTTCGTGATGACGCTAATACGCTAATCAAGGTGAGATGTGGCAATTTGCGATCCTGCGCGACGGTTGTCCCGGAGATTGCGGAAGACCGACATTTTCCGTCGCGACAGCGCGTGGTGCTTAGATCTTATGGGATATCTGGCTTTATTGAAGTTTGCGGCAAGACATTTGCTTGACATACTGCTTTTAACTGCATCAGGCAAATGTCGCTGCCAGACACACGACACACGGCAAGCCAAAGCTAGCAACTAAGTTGGAGTTGGTTTCCACGCGAACCACCAATCAGCTATGCACCTGCTCCATCTTTGCCTCGTGTCTCTCTGCTGCCAGACGAAACAGACACGTAACAAACGAGCTATTGTTTGAGTGTCTCTGACCGAAAGCGCAAGCACGCCCCAAAGCATGCCGCGCAAAGCTCTTGTGTCTATGTGGAATGCGCGGGCAAACCGTAAGAAGCCTGCTGCTTAGGTCGTGAGCGCTGTGTTAGGAGCTAAAAATTACGGACAGCGCGGCGGTATGTTTGCTCTGCGACGAAGTGCAATTGACTAGCGCCGAAACAGGATGCTTGTTCTAGCCGAAAATAGTTACTTTGCCACGGCGGTCACTGTACATGAGCTCAGGTCGAAGCGACAGGCAAAGGCGGAAGCGAAATGTCAATAAAACTACCGGATACGATGTGCTCTCCAGAATTTAAGAGCCATCGGATGGAAGAACGCAGCAAGTGACAGACATGGGCAACAAGCGGAACGGAGGATTAAAAAATCAGTTCCCACGCTAAATAGCGCGACAGTGGTTCTCACTATGCGACAACCACCGAATGCAATCTCCCCGTTACAATTCACTTCCTGGTAGTTATGACCAACCCGTCTGGCTTTGCTGCCGCGTTAACACTCGATCCTGGAACTCACAGCAACCGCAGAGAAATCAAAACATAACTTACACAACTTTCGCTCTGTTCTCGCCGCCCCATAACTCCGAAATTGCCGTTGTCGGACAGTTTGCCTCGTGAACTTTTGGAAGAGCGCAAGAACAACGATAAACGGCGCGTAACAAGAGGTCTCGAAGACTAACAAAACAGTCACAAACATCAGTCACAACCACAAAACGAAAACGCGGCGGCTAATTTTTGACCTGTGGCAGCTCTCGCCGTAGTTGGAAAAGGTGAAAACGAAATGTCCTGAAGAGATATAGTGCGAAAGATCCGCAACATGCCCTTAAGGTTTTCAAAGAAACTGTAGCGTTAAACTGTGAACATATCTACTTGAGACGTTCGCGATATCCATCCAATCACGGAAGCCGAATACAGCCAAAAGAAGCCCAACTGAGATCGGTGGTGGAAGGGACTCTTTCCACAGCTGGCTTAAGCGATTTGTAATTTTACAATAATCCAACATAATCGTCCGCTTTCATGTGATAGATTTGTCACATTCAGCAGCGGCCCTATCCATTTTTAATTTTACTGCGTTCGGTGGGGAAGCGGATTAGCCTTTCGCCAAGACGCAAGCAGAGTGCGAAGGTTCAACAAGAAACGACTGGTATTGTTTGCTTTCGTATTTGCATACACGAGGGTTTCAGAGCGTGCTGGATAGACGAAGCATTCCACAAAGCCAGCGCCGCGGCAACGCGAAACAATTCACTGCGTCAGACCAAATGTGCAGCGCTGGAAACGACTCGCGAGGCGAAAGGGCGCGAAACAGCGGCGAAAAGTTGACGACCGAGCCGTCAGACGCGGCTCGATTAGAGAGAAAGGAAGAGAAAAAGGTAAAGATGTGTCGATTTTGTCGGGCACCCGAACACGTACGAAGCCAAGCAAAAATGCTTCGCGCTACGCCCTAACTGTCACCGCGACCAGAAAGCCACACACCTCGCGCAGTGTCGTAGTCTGGGAAAAATGCGCGGAATGACGATTGGCGGGCTACCCAGTTGTTTGCGTAAATCAAGCACCATCGCTGTTGCATACATGGGTTGCCACACCGCGTTTATCTTTCCGAGCGTGGGCGTCTGCACCTGCACCTGCCCTAACACCATCTGATCGAATGGCTGCGATCTCGAACCGCAATTCGCCGTGTCTGTGCTTGCTGCGTAGCTGCGTGTTTGCAGAAAGCCTCAGCACTGCCGTGATTACGCAAGTTTTGAAGCCCGAAACCGCGATGACAAGTGGTTTTCGTTGACTGACGAGAGTGGACTGCAGTCAAGTCAGAAGACGGCAACTTTGCTGAAGCTTTACCCACCGAAGTAAAGTTTGAACAAACCAAGCAAACGGGGCCCGAACGGCCCTCGTTAAGGATGTCACGCTTCCGAAATACCAGACCTCCTGTCGATTTCCCAGAACGCGCCTTGCAGTTGCCGGAATCCGAGCGAGGCTGAGAATTGCCGTTGGCTGACAACAGATTGCAAAGCGCTAGGCAGTAAACAAATACAGCAAGACGTGACTTGGATGTAAGTGGCGCGTTGGCCTGTACCAAAAAGACTGCGTTTGTTTACTTTTCGCAAACGACGAAGAGTATGTGTCTTTCTGCGCTAAGCGACGCGTGCCCGCAGTTTTTTCTGAGCCTTCATTCATAAAATCAGTTGTCGGAGTTGTGTGTGTGGTGTGCAAGGCGAAGTGAGCATACGGACGCGAGCGCATCGCGCGATGATTCGACAGGATGCTGTCGCGCAACGGCTTCACCGTAGGAATATTTGTGAATGTAGCGGCGCAACGCGACCGGACGTTAGTCATCCGCTTTGCGTGCGGCAACAAACAGGAAACTTTGAAGTCGGAACTTTGATTTTACTGTCCATGCTGCTGCAGCGAAAACAAGAGCAACGACGCAGACCGCGAGTCGCCAGCACAAGCAGCAAACGACCGCAGCAAACTGCATCGAACTCAGGTCGTACATTCTTTCCGAGCTGCATCAGCCTGCCTTACTGGTGTCAAGACACGACGTCATGGAAAAGGTCTAATTAATAATTTATCGTGGGGAAGACAAGCTGCTCCTTTGAACAAAGAGCAGCATGGTTTTCAATAAGCGACGGCGGCTCAAGTAATGGAGACCTTTTACTACGGAACGGTATCCTGTTGCATAACGAATACTTTGTAGAGCGACCCCCGACCGTCTCGAAACAGCAGTTTCAGGTTCGTTTTGGAGACACTGTTCGGCACATCACGTTAATGAAAGCGAACTGACGCTGTTCAATTACTCAATGCGGCAAAGAAAACAGCCTGATAAAAGGTTTTCCACTACACTGCCTTTCGCATTGCCTAATGGTTAGCTTTCGCAACAGAAACAATGCCAACACGGGTCGCTGGAAAAAAGGTGCGAGTGTACCATTTGCTTTCCCGCGAAACAAGACATCAAAACGATACGCGTGAAAGAGTTGTTGACGCGTGAAGAGCTCATGGCAGTGGAACCAGACGCGACGACCACGATATCGCAAGACCTACATCCCAAAAACACTTTATTGACACGTTCAAAACTCTCCCTAAGATATCTAAAGGTTTCCTGAAGCTTAACTGTGCTTAAGGTTGATCTTGCTTCGTGGTGGTTAAGACGTAAAACACCTCGTGCGGAAGGCAGTGCTCCAACACAACCACGTATTTCTTTGAAACAGCTTGTGAGCGCTATTTGCGTGTTTCGCACTACGTCTGAAAAGCTTGATTTGTCAATCGAGCTTAAGGAGCAAGCTCAGACAAGCCAGGCGTCGTTTTTTCAACATGCCTTGAACCGTCACACGACTGGAACTCGAAATGAACTGTTGTTTCTCTGGATAAGATTTCCAGTAAGCGAATGGAAAATGGATTTCCTTTCTTGTAGCTTATTTGCTATATCGTGAAAAATTTCGTACTCTTTTGTTAATCACCTGTTACGACAGCTTAATCTTTCCTAAAAGCAGCAATTTCCAAGTGGACGAGAGCTTATTACGTTGAAACAAGTAAAAAAAGCCCGTTGAACATTAACCAATACGTGGAACTAACCGAAAGCGGGTCACAGAGTAAGTATTGTTTTCCAAGCTGTATGGCAGCGTGAATTCCCGAACGTACGACCCAACGATGTTATCCAGCTTTAGTGCAAAATTCCAAATGCGAGAGACAAGTAAACATCCGCAAAGAGCAGACGGTAAGTGGTTATGAAGCGCTAGGTGAAGTGGCTGGAAATATGCATTGAGATGCATCGTTACCATAACCAAACGCGAGGTTGCTAAGGTGACGAGCCTTGTTAGGTTGATACACAGCGTATTAAACCTACTTCACTGCGGGTTCCATTATAACGCGACACCAAATAGTATATGTAGGTCGCGAAGAAACGATGACCTTCAAATAGCAACAGAGGTATCGCGCTGGCCGAACGTCTGCAGTTCCAGTAAATACAGGCATGACGTAGTTAACACGCGCTTGCCACGAGATTTCAGAGGTCGCGCGCGGCAGGGCAAGGTGGTTTGTCCGCAAGGTCGCCACGCTGATGGCGAGAAACAAATAGCAGCGGATATTGCGCAAGGAAGCGACGCTACGCAAATGCTACGTGCCCAGGGTACCCCAGGTAGCGTGCCAAGCATGGTATTTACGTCTTGGTGCAAACGCTTTTGTGGCAACTAGGTGGCACCCACGATTGCGCCGATAAGTACAAAGTTTGATTAGGGATAATTCCTTCAGGAAAATTTTGTCTGAAGGGCAATCGAACGCATTTGTTGATTAGATCGCGCGCTGTGCGCTGTTTCGCATTGAACAACACATGGTCGGAAAGCACGCGCGAATGAATCACAAGTGACATGATGGCGAAAAAAGGAACAGAAAGAATTTTGGCCGAGGTGTCGGAAAAAGCGCACATCCGATGACTCATATGGCATGCGCTTGCGGCGACGTTTGCCTGTCCTCGCCTCCATTCGGTAAACAGAGAGCCACAACGAGCGCACCTACTTGGTTCTGACCCTGGGAGAAAAACAACCTCGTTGAAAGTAATTTGAGTTTCGCAATTATTTCCAGCTATATTGAGGTAGCGCAACTGCCATTGCTTTCGCGCTGTCCATTCCGATGCAACTGCTGTTACTGCGCATGGCTGAAAAAACTAAACATGCACAAGAAATGCTTCAAAGGAAAGAAATATTTTCCCTCGACAACAATGACTACGGAAAAACGACTACAAACAGGCTTGCGCCAACGCGCAACCGACCTTTTATCTTTAACGGGAGCAACGGAGTCTCCGTTACTCGGCAACCGTCTGCAAACAGACTCTTTGGTGGGCAACGATACATTCCAGCACGATTCGCGAGCGCAGACGCGACGAGCAAGCTGGCATTCCTATTGGTTGGTTGCGTTGCGAACGCTCGCCGGACACGACGCTATGTCGGTTACTACATCCAGTAGGGAGGTGGATTCAGGTGTCATTGTTGTGATCGGTTACGAAACAAAATCCATATCGCACAGAGCTTGTCAGAGAAACGAGAACGGAAAGATTACACGAAAAGGCGCGTGCCTTTTGACTATAGGGGGCATGCCAAAGCGCGCGTTGTTGCTGGGCAACGTACTACATTTATTTTTAACAGTCACGAGTGCACTGTATCAGATTTAAAGTAAACAGCAAGTTGGGGGCGGTAGTGACAATTCACAAGGCGACCACAACCCCTGCATGGAGCTGTGCGATTAAGTGAACAATTGGCAACTGGAGCGGAGAGCTTGCTGCATCAGAAATTTGGGTTGTTTGACAAAGAAGTAAATAAATGAAACATTCAACGTCAAATTATGTCTGATGACAGACTAATAATAACATTAGTTAAGAATTTTTGTTAATATAGGATACAGACGAGCCAAAGACGTTGCTCACGTCTGCGTGTAAGAATCATGACAGACCTACGTGTTTCTGGTTGTAAGTTATGTGGTACAACCTTTAATTACGTCAAAGGTTTGCAAAGCTTGTTTTCCCGAATTGGAAACACACGTTTGTAGCTTTATTGGAGAGAACGCGTCACGCGAAGCTCTGAATACATACCGTTAGTAGTAAAACTGAATTTGTGGATATATGACGCTCAAGTGCTGGTGGCATTTGCACTGCATCGCAATCTCGTGTGTGCCAGAAAAAAAACGATGAAGGACACAACGCTGTCACCGAAGGTGCACAACCGCAACCCGACAAGCGATCCTTTGAAAGATATCAACGGCGGAGTCGCCGAAACAATAGCGCTCGAAGTTCTTTGTGTGATTCTACTACGGCGCTGCGCGGCGGGAAAACCTAAGACTACGCACTGACCACCTCCTTAGCTGATTCCTTTTATGTGTCGCAAAGCGCGAATTCGCGCTGCCTTGGCGGGAAACGTGAACGGTGTCGGATGGCAGCGAGAGAATGCGAAACAAAACTTTCGCTTCTTTGCCAAAGGTAGCACGTTCAACTCGTGGGTTCACATCGGATGTCCGCTCATTCCCGCCATCGCGCATTGAATTGGACTGATTAGACGAACACACGATTCATTCCGTTAAAAGCCACATCCGGACCAAGCTGAACTGCGCGATTAAAATCAGCGACGTTTGACCAAACAGCGACGCGACACCTCTGTTACGTCACCATCCCCGAGGCGTTGAGCGACCTTTTCGGTGGCGATCGAGCGCAGTGACTAAAAACGGGTACGTTAAGCAAAGCGGAAAAGAGTGTTCTGAGCGGGCTAAACCGTTGAGCAACGCAGCTAAGTTGAAGGCAACATACCGCGACGGCACGCACAGGGTTAGGCATGACTCTCGGTGTACGCAAACGCGGTTTCGGAAAGCATCGCTATTCTGATCACTTGAGAATGCGCGGAATTTCTTGTGTAATGGCTCTCACGAGGTTTCGGCGGCCATACGTTGGTGCCGTGCCACTTCGAAAGGCTGCACTGCGGTTTTGGGATTTCCCATTTGCGAACGCATCTTCGCTTTTCTTTTATAGGGGGACGTGTACGGCAATCGGCAGGAAAAAAATTCCCGTTTTTGATCATTTTACACAAAAGCCTCTATCGATCCTCATCTCATCGTAGAAAAACTAGCACCGATCACCAACGAGTTCAGCACGGAAAGACTTTGCCCTTTCAAATTGTTCGGTCCTGGGTTCGCAATAAATTGAGCGTTATCGCTGCACCACTGGCGCCATCGCATGCAACAGATCAAAGTCGTCGTTATTTCACTGCACTGAGGCCGCTCTGACGCGGCAGAAGGTCGAGCAGATGGCGGACTTCGACCGTTCGGCAGGAATGTCAGTGTGGTACAGTTACCGGCGGTATTCCTGAGCAGCGAAAAAAAAACTGACTTGTTTTCGAGCATTCCACATCGTCTAATCGATGAGATTGCATTGGCGTTGTTGGTCGGCAATTTCAACCCCAACTAATACCAAAAGAAATAGGCCGGCCGATCGTAATACAACGAGCGAACGAGCGGTGGGCGATTGTGCGCACTCGGGCAGCCGAAATGCAACAGCTGGCCACCAGATTCATCACACTAATGCGTTCTCAAGCGACAACGAAAGGTAGGCGAGCGGTTCGCCAGCACGCGGATGAACAAACTCGCACTTCTACAGGCTGGACATGTACAACGAACGACGGCAGCAGAACAGCCTGAAGCGGTTTATCGATCGCGAACGTGGCGGAACGTCTCCTACGCAGAAACAAATAAACACGAAACCATAGTAAAAACGCAAGGCAGGGACATCGCAGCGTGGTTCCACCGTAACACACCCGTATGTTTCTATACATGTACTTACGATGATACAACGATATAATCATCGTTTTCAAAATAGTCATTAAAAGAAAACTGTCATTCAATATCGTTTTTATTTTTTTAGAAAAAAAACTTTCAAGCGACTACAATGGATCGTCTTCACATGGAACTTGTACGACAGATTGTCGTCGTGACATATAAAATTTGCAGCGTTACAGAGGTAACTAAAATTAGAAAGTGACGTGTTCATGCATGCGTCACCCTTGCGCCTTCGGTATCAGGCTAATCCGAAAATCGATAGGGCGGTCACAGGACCACTGCATCTCGAAATTGCGCTTCGGGCGTTGCGCCTGTTAGTAAACAAACTACGTCACGAACGTACGAACGGTTCAAAACGAAGGCGAAAGCAGAAGCGAAAGAGACTGCAAAACTCATCCAACAAACGCATTCAGACCGAATTGAACTGACCAATTCTAGAGAATTTAACCATACTACTGCCTTGCCATGTATCTTTCCACTCCACAAAAGCGAAAGCGTTTGCCAGAAGATAAACACGTTGGAGGAAAACCCCAGTCAGGCACACGCCAGTTTACATAAAAAAAGTTGTGAATTTACATGTGCAGGCCGTTATGAGCGCCGCAAGGTAATTTTTTGCCAACGTCTTGAGTAGATCGATTCTGCAGCGAAACCGTGCATTCGATAGTAACTGCCAAGGCCAGTTTTTTTTTAAGGCGTTTTAGGGACCCGATTCGGGTCCCTAGAATCAGAGAAAATTATCATCGGGTCCCTAAAATCAGAGAAAATCGGGTCCCTAGAATCAGA
>JGI24021J15306_10002579_pt1 | contig 19758 bp, 6 predicted proteins | sample Ectturendosymbi1_FD_15306 | JGI IMG/M metagenome (IMG submission 15306)
AACTAACGCAGAATTTCTCAAATTAGTGAAGTTTATTTGCTGCTGTTGACGCAATCCTTGGTGCGATTTTCACGCCACACACACACCGAAATGTAATGATTCGCTCAAAATACGGGCAAATTACTTAAAAAACATTCTTCTCTATTTCCCTGTGCCGCTTAAAAATTACGACAGAGCTTAGATCTGGCACTGTCGACTAAATGGCCGGTATTTTTACAAAACGCATCTGGCAACCTTAATGCTGTGTTCAGTGCACATTTGACTGTCTACACTGGAGTGTTTATTTGGATTTCATAATGTCACTTAGAAGCTGTAAATGTTTGAGTAAGTTGTGGCATTTTACATACAACACATTGCATTGAAGATTGCTTCATGCGGAAGGCTAAGCTATTTGGTATATATAGTATTTTTCAACTGCCTCCTTACCCTCTTCTTGAGACTTGACCTATTATTTGCGGGCAATGTATCTTAGACCGTAACCTGGATATTTTACTCCTTTTCCAGATTGATTGTGATTGTGGTTAATGCAGATGTATCCATCTGTGCTAGATAAGAACAGATCTCAGATATTAGCATGATCGTGTTGGAAGAATAAGTTTATAATGTATCTAAAAAAAAAAATCTAAAAAATTGAAAATGAAGACGCTGAACAGCACCTTCCACACGTGATAGCATGAACAGCAATTTCAATTTCTTTTGAATTTTTTGTTTCTCACCACAGTGAATACTATCATTGTTCACATATGGCTATGCAGAATATTGATCGCTAGAAGGCATAAGGCGTTGATCCTCATAGTGACACACCGTTTTCAGGATTCCATTTATTTGCTTCGTCATTTATATGATTTGGTAATGAAGAGGTGTATAAACAAAAGTAATTTTAAACTCAGGGCTAAGAAATCTGTCAGTTTGCAATTCATCAACGAGATGGAGCTACCCACAGCAACGAACTTGCATGGCAATGCGTTGCCGCCTAGAATCTAATTTGTACATGAAGAATTGCAGAAGCGCGACTCACGCATAAATTGATTTGTTACTGGTATTTGACGACTGGTAATTATGCATGCAGACACCTTGATTTGTTTAAAATGGTACGTATTAATCTTAACATAAGGTTTGCTGTTCATACGTTATTTGGGAAAAAACAAGGTCAAATTTGGGCAAAAAAATTTGCATCCCCAAAAATATGAACTCCCGTACACCTGTGCTTTCAGCCCACGTTTTGTGTCAATCGTCAGTAATGCAGAGACGGTGCACCTCTTAAGTAGACTGGATAATATCGCACGTCAGAGTGCTGCATACACTGGCATTTCTCAAAAACACATCGTACACAACAACTAAAAATCACATAGTTTCGTTTTAAATACGAATACGCGCAAAGTTTCGTTTCAAATGTAATAAATATGAATTAACGTATGAATACGTGGGAAAAAAACACCATGGACAATGGGGTATGGCCCCCTCTGCGGCCTGTGACTGTGGCGCAGAAGAACAAACCGTCGACCATGTTGTCCTCGCATGTTCAATCTATCGACCTCCCCATGGACTGCACGGCCTGACGCATAGGCATAAGAGGCAGGGAGTCGGAGGGGGCGGCCGCCCGCCCGGACTTGAAAAATTTCAGGGCAAACTCTGTTTTCAGGGCAAGCGCAAGTTGCTCAAAAATCCTGAATGATAGAAAATATTTCAATACAGTTGAAAATTCCACGGCAACTCTGTTTTTCAAGGCAAGCGCAAGTTGCTCAAAAGTCCTGAATAATATAAAATACATATTCAGTACAGTGAATTCAGGGTACCCTCTATTTTTCAGGGCAAGCGCAAGTTGCTCAAAAATCCTGAATGTAAAAAGTATATTCAATACAGTGAAAATTTTCAACGCAAGCGTTGTTTCTCAAGAATCCTGAATGGTAAAAAATATATTCAATACAGTGAAAGATTTCAGGGGAAACTCTGTTTTCAGGGCAAGCGCTAGTTGTTAAAAATCCTGAATGTAAAAAGTACATTCAATAGAGTAAAAATTTTCAGGGCAACTCTGTTTTTTCAGGGCAAGCGCAAGTTGCTCAAATCGTGAACGGTGCAACAATATTCAATACAGTGTATATCCACTTGGCGATCCGTGTAATTTGGGCTAGTGTAGTTTGTGATCTGGACCAAAGTTGTGATTGGTTATAGTGACTTTGGTCTGGACCAAGCCCTCGTTTTCTGTAAAAATCGAACAATCGGATGTCGGTAGTTCAACAGCTTGATATAAGAATTCGGTAACTCTTTCTTCTTTCGTTTTCGAGTCTTTGTTCGTTTTCGAGTCTTTGTTCGTTTTCGCTAGGTAGAGGTGCAGTGTGTTAAGATGATAGACTTTTTTGATTAACAGGAGTTTTAGAAGCGGGCAGCAGGGACGTGCAGATTGTTTGGCTCCTTTGAGTGCGCGTCTTTAATGTGCCTTGCTCAAGCGCACAGCAGCTATAACACAGGCAGATTCAGGGAGTCAGACCATACGATCCGGAACTGCCCATTTTAAAACAATGCGTTGCGTCATCGAAATCGCGTACATATTTGTATGAGTAAAAACATTTGCCGTAAAATTTCTTGTCTGGGAAAACACAACACGCAAGGAACTTCAACCCGTTGAGTTAACAAGCAAGGTAACTACAGAATTTGCCTACAACGGCACCTTTACGGGATTGCATAAAGAACGTTATTGTCGAACTGACATTGCAAGCGAATTGAAATGCATATACAAGATGCCATTGCGACCAAACAAAATGTAACGTTATGGGCGAATTGACGCTACAGAGGAAGCCGTTATAAACGAATTCAACTGTATAGAACAGATTTACAAAAAGGTTTCAGGCGCCATTCGGATTAAGCTAAAAAGCTAGTTTCAGGGCAAATTGTGTATTTTTAGGGCAAATTGCTATTTTCAGGGCAAATTTTTTCCGCCTCCCCAGTAAAATGCCTTCCCGTACGCCTATGACCCGACGGTTCTGGGTGATGAGACAGATGAATGGCTGCTCAACACCTGCCCTGAGATCTAGTGCGGCCAAACAGTGGATTGAAAGAACTGGCTCATACGACAACGATGACTATGGACAAAAACACCATTCGCTCATGGGTGGTAAACCTGCATCCCGCGGGTCCATTCGGCCCACTTGAGTATTTAATGTGGCCCGCATCAGAATTTTCTTTACCCAGGTTAAAGCACAACATCTCGTCAAAACGAAACTCCATGACCCAGGCAAGCAGACATGTAGACAGTACGTCAAGAGAAGTCTCTCTCGCTCCTTGGACGATAAACGAAGAATTTTAAAGATAAACTCAATTTTTGCCGCCCGCCAACGATATTGCAGAATTCATGCGGCTCGTGATTTAAATACCTTCCCTATCCGTGACTTAACTGATTTGAAAGATTGTTTTGACACTAATATTTTATGTTTTTAGGACTTACGAAGCTCATTTTCCCGATCTCAAATAACTTCGGTGAGGTCGGCGATGGAAAGAGAAACCCCGGTGGTCCTTGCTTCGTCCAAAGTAAGCTTCGTCCAAAGTGCTTGCTCCAAATAATAAAATATAATGCTTGAGAANTGATGAATGCTCCCTCGGTCCTATTTTGGTAGAACGACGAAAGTCAGAAAAAATTTTTAAAACCTTCAACTCATTCTTCAGATGTGGTTTCAAAACCCTTGCCCTGGATCACAATCTGTCAGAACTTTTTCCTTTCGAAGAATGAAGCGCGCCCTCTCTCGTCTGCATAAAATTGTTACAGCAAACACAGGGTGGAAACAAAGACAGGAGGAAAACGTCAGCCAAGCAATGTGCAGGTTTGTGTTGGCATGGGTCTTGCATTTGCACCTTCATAGATTAGTATATCGCATTTTTTTGATTTGCTTTGATTTGATGTTTTTCACAAACAATGTTAAATGTTTTTCGAACAACGAAATGATGGATCGTGTGGCTTGAAGAAGCAGATCCATGATATGTTCATGCACTGCGTGAAAAAGGTCTAGGCTTTCAAGCTATGTCAAGGGTTTCTAAATTTGACGGGCAACATTTCCACTTGAAGAAGTCAACTGAAAACCAAGAAAAACATGGACTAAAATTAGATCAATTGCATCTTCACAAGAGGGGTCTAATAAGTCTTTATTTCTTGCCAAAGTGAAGCAGACCTCTTACGGGATTTTCCTCGTTTCTTGTCGTTGATTCCACAAAACTTGAGTACATTGCATACGAAGAGTTTCTATGCATATGTTTATGTTTTGTCAGACACTAAATAAGACCCACATGACGGTCTTTAAAGGTTAAAAAGTTTACCCAAAAAACTGTTCATATGATTGTCTAAACCATTGCAAATTGCAGATTAGAGTTGCACGAAGATTTTCAAATGCCAATCTGCGAAGAAGGAGCTTTTGTTCTGCTTCAAAAATTAGAGGTGAAAATGCAAAGATGCTTTCATTTTGAATGAAACAATATGTAAAATTTAAAAAAGTGCGGCTACAGGGAAAAGCCGGGTGTTTCTGATGTTCCAGTGGTCCTCATTTTCTTCAAAAAATTCGGAAGCATTTTGAGGTAGTCAGCACCACATTGCTGCCAAGCATACTTAAAATTCCGCATAACAGTTGTGTCGAATAAAACACAAGAGTGGTGAATGACAGATAACAGTGAACAGACACGAGCACAGCTAACACCCAGAGGTGTAGTCCTGAAAAAAAGATATGGTGAAACGCAGTTGTACTAAAGATGCTTTTCTTGATACATTGGAGATACTTTAACCCTTTTTTTTGATGATTTCGCAAAAATAGCAACTACAAAAATGCCAAATATTTAGGTGCCACATCAAAAAGCAGGGTAGCGACCGCATTCTCCCGACCGCACCACTGTCTATACTGCATAGCAAAGTAAAATTTGTCGAAACTGCAGATAAAAATATTTATTCTGCTTCCGTGTGACATATGCTCGTATTGCTTCTGAAAATGCAGTAAGTTGGATTCTGAAGTGACTTTACCAACTAGATCACATTTCTTAGCAAAGTAATTATTATCTTAATTAAATGAAAATGAAGTTGTTTGGAATTTCGCTAAATTAACTGCCAAATGCAAAATTGACTCTATTTCAGGACTTCTTAAAAATTTCGACGCAAGATATTTTACTGGACTTTCATGGCAACGCAGTCGTTCAAAGCAATTCAACAAAAAGCATCAAATCCTTGGTAAAAGAGGTACATGTCAAGGACAAGTAACTTGTTAAACGGTGGCGTGCGGTAAAATCTTTGCAATACTTCTTACGTTTAAATTTCAGCACTTGTCTGACATTGAATTTTGGGTGTAAACTATGTCTGCTTCAAACAAACAAATGCAAAACGTTTGTGGTTTGGCGATATCGATCGAATCCATATTTTTTTGAAAAGTTCCTGCAAAAGCAATCAAAACTTCCTGCAAAAGCAATCAAAACTGTTTGGTCTATTTCCACTAAATTTCAAGGATTCTCGTACGAAATTTATAAAACCTCACAAGAAATTAAAATAGAAATGCTGCAGTAGATATCTCCTTTACTCAGGTCCTAAAACTATTTTAATCGATTACTTGAAATCCAATATCCTGAGCGATCTTTAATCTGGAGTCTAACTAAAGTGGTGACTGTAGACATTAAATAAGGCATTCTTTGCAACTACGGAACTTACAGTGAAAACGCTTGAGGTCATTGTTAGTGTTGTCGATAAAAAAATGGTCGTGTGGGTCAGTTTTCACAACGGCGTGAGAAGTTATTTATTGTTGTTGGAGAAAGAACTTTGTAAATTTTTACTAATGACTTTTATTTTCCATCTGACAATTTCAATTATGTTCAAATCACCTGAAACCCTGATGCCAATTTCGTGACGTAAATAATGTACCTGAATAGCGAAACAAAGTGAAATGTATCTATTTGTATAGAGAAACGCTACTGGTTTTTGTGAAAACGACAACTTTTGTGTCTTTTTCTAGATTCAGCAGAGCCTTGAATCTTTCACTGACAGTGTAGAAACACGATCTGATCAGAAAATTGCAATCATCGATGCCGTCGCTATTCTCCAAGTGTCATCTGCGCGATTAGAAGAGGTTGTTATGCTTTTAACTCCAGCGTATTTTATTTTGCTGCAGGAAATAACATAGTCCACGTTTCCAGTGCAATAACTTACTTTTGTCTTGATTTTACCCTTATTTTGCTGTTTGTACGGTGTATCGGGAATAGTTTTTCTGTGAAAGAGGTTGATTTTATCTTGGGAGCAAATTATTCAAAAAACGCTGGTTAAACCAGTGTGATGTAATCTTTGCTTGGTATACTGTAGCAAATTGTTTGCGGTTTGAAAGCATTATTCACAAAAGGAGAGATTGTTGCAGAAAGGATTCCTTTCGATAAACAGTACTCTTTATTTGAACACACGATTGTTTTATGCTAAATGCATTCTGTGGTGAAAAGTACGGGAAAAAACATTCTGCATTTTTTAAAAGAACGAAGTGTTGCAACAACTTCAGCTGAAATCAGGTGCGACTCTAGGTCAACAGCGTCACGGGGGATCATGCACGCGATTTGTACAGACTGACACTGAATGCAACCGTTCGAGGTTTTCCATTTTGCTCTCATTCTGGCTGGCACTACTGCTGCTCAGTGAAGTAGTTACGTTACAATGAATGAGAAGTTCTCATGCGAACTTATCCATTGTTGCGTAACGTACGTCAGAGAGCAATGATAACGCCAGTAAGTCCTCTGCGCACTAGGCTGATTCATATTATCCAGAGTTGCTGGACAATTTATCATTCGTTTGAAATTATTCTCGAAGGGGAACTGTCCATTGGATTGGAATTCAAATCCAATGTTCTATGCAAATCCATTGCTTAAAAAAAATTCAATCTGATATGAAATGTATTTTAAAAAATAGTTAATTGCAGAGGGCAGCACGAGCTCTAACGAATGAGCTCTAACCAGAGAACGTCTGCTACGAATCATATCTTTTGATTCAGGTCACCTGCAACATGAACGCGGAAGGCCAGACATGGAACGAAAATGTTTGAACAGTGATAAGGCTCAATGAAAAAAGCCCGAGTTTACAACCTTAACTGGTGAAATGGGTGCTGGCACAAATATACAAAGCAAGCAAGCTAGCGTTCTACAATGTAAATCGTAATCGAAGACTCGGGCTAAGCCCAGTAGCCCGTGTTCCGGAGTCGCCACAGGTTGGAATCATCGATATTGGTTAAATGTAAAACGCCCATAGTTGTTAAAGAAAATGAACTTCCGGCTTCATTGCCCCTGGTGTAAAAAAGCGACGCCCGCCCCACCACGCCTCCTTGTTCCCGTAGTCGTGACCACGCACCGTGATGAGTGCAAAAACGTAAACAGTTTCTACGAACACAAAATAGTACTGGCGCGTGATAATGGACGATGGTGGAAAATCAATAAACCAATAGCCGGTCATAATAACATCGTCGGGAAAATATAAATCCAGAGGCTATTTTCTGAGAAAACGCTCATTCCGCTTTCAACGGCAAGTGATTACCTCACCGTGCTTCGTTTGCCGCATATGATTTTAAAAATACACGCTTGCACACGTTACCACACAGTGAAATAGATCCTTACAAACTTTCGTGACTCTTTGGCAGTGCGAAAAGGGAGCTTCTTCACCTATTTCTCGAGAAGAGCTGCGTCTTCTGTGTCTTCGAGCAATTGGAGCGTTAAAAACTGCGGTGAGAGTATTAAAAATCGGGGGAATCGCCGCCCCTGGCAAGCTACATGTAAAAACCGTCTCTCCCTTAGCTTTCGGGTTTACTATTTTTTCGTTTTCAGTGGGTTGTCATTTTTTAGCGTTTTTCAGAGTATTTTCCGGTGATATAGGGTTTTAGTATAGCCATCCATATCCGGATTCACTATCAATTCTCAAGTTTTTTGTCTGAGTTTTGGTTACTGAACCCCCTTCCGCTAAGTTTCCCCCTGGCTTAAACCTCTAGTTACGCCACTGTGCTTCGCCATATTGGTTGAGACTTTATTAATACCCTCATTGAGCAGTAGAAAACGATAAGTGAATTAATCTGTGAGCATGCAACGAAACTGCATTTGAACTTCGCATACAGCTGCAAACCAATCAAGTGCATGATGAGAGGCCTGGTCAGAAAATCGTAGCAGCACCAATCATCCACAAAACACATTGTTGATTTTGCAACTTGCCAGCAATGACATCTCGCCAACTCGCTGTGACGGTGTATCCACGTCATATAGACTACAAAGGAAAGTAGTGACTGTACACACCTCGTAACAGTTCTGACGTAATGGCACTGGCACACAATTCTGAGCAGGAATACACACTGGCTTGATCCCCAGCAGCAGACGGTCGTCAATGCCTCACTCTTGCAAAGCTCCCCGAAACTGTTATCGAGGCGCTTTTCCGAGTTCCACAAAAAAACGTAGCCATCTTTAGCGTGCTACCAAGATTTCTTGAAAACTTCAACAGAATGAAAATTTGGTCTATGGTGCTACGGTGAAAAGACATGAGTGAAAAGGCAATAAGTGAAAAGACATGCTTATGCATGCCAAGGTAGGATGGGCCATTGAGTATGGTTGTAAAATAAACAGCAGTGTTAAAACGATGATATAACAACAATTTCAGAAAGTTCGAGTTTTCAACTTTTTTTAAAAGTATTTTCATCTCGGTGGCTGTTTGGTGCTACTGGCATTAATATAGTAAAAAATGTCATGATCACAGCAATGATCAAATAGAAGACTTTAGAGCGTTTTCTGAATAAAAAAGAAAAAAAGGTATTTGATAGCATATCAAATATTCCATAGTTTGGGTCCCAATAAGGTAAAAGAAGCAAACCTTGAAAAGAGTTAAATCTAGTTCGGAAAAAATTGTTGGGTACAGAAAATGTCAGGTAATAATGTTTTCTTTAGTAAATTAGCCGAAATATCCTTGAAAATTAGTGGAAAATGCTTTTCAAAAATGCTTAAAATTAGTCACTGAAAAGTTACAAAGGTTTTGTATATTTAGTAAATTTAGTTGTTACTATGAGCCCTGCAATAGTTGTATCTAATTTCAAAAATTTGATTGCATTGCACCAGTGCATGTAAAATCACTGACCTGCAGAACCTTTAGATATTTTTGTTCCGTGCGTTGAGTTACGGGTTTTTGAATCGACAGTTTGCCATTTTTTGTGCCAATAGCTGAACGATATCTGCGTAGGAATAAAGGTTTTGCTGTATCTTTTTGAAATACATTTGAAGAGAACCAAGGAAGAAAATGTCTGATGTGCTTTTCGCAGTTGCACGAAACCGCTCTCTTCCACCTTGTGTCTGCCACGAATAAAGTTCGTTGCGTGGGCCAAGGTGCAGGCGATTCATTCCCGAAAGATGTTGCACAGAAACTTCTTCGAGCGACAGAGCTTGGCCAAAACAACGCAGTTGCCTTCCTGCAAGATCTAAGTGAAGGGTCGGAAAAAGTACGTCTCGTGTTAGTTCATAGTTTGCGAAGCCCAAACCCCAAACCAGATGACTGAGCAACATACTACGTCATGACTGCGCAACACGAAACGTCATGGCTGCGCGTAACTTGCAATTTCAAGACTGTGTAACATAAAACACCTGACCTAAGAAGTGCTGAAGCAAGATATAGCTTGCATGCGACATTATTGTTCAAATGTTTGCTTGGTGCCTAGTGGATTGGTGTTGTCTAGAAAAAGCAATGAAAAAGTGTTGTACTGCAGTTGTTTTTGAAGAGTAGTTTTATTGAAGTAAAATATAGTTTGATTTGACTTCCTAGAGTTTCGGTCCAACAAACTTGTGCAGAAATCCTAAAAGCTTTATTACTGCACGTGCTCTCCAAAAAGGAACCAAGTATACAACTAGTGCAGGGTCATGCTGAAATTTTGCTGGCGAAATTTTAAACATATTTTGTTTTCGCGTTTGTCGACCATGAGTTTTGTTGATTCTTTATAGTTTGCTCTCGGCGTCTAGCAAGTGAATTTCGTTCTTAGTATTTTTTCGCACCATTCATAAAAAACAATGCCATCGTTTGAAAGGAATACGCAACCTGCGCGATATCATAAGTTTATTTTTAAATCTGCGGCAGAAGATCGCGGCGAAAAAAGCAGCTAAAATATATGGCTGCCTGATAAATTTTCTGCCATTTTAGTTCTCACAAATGTATCTTGCAGATCCTGTTTCTAAAAACTTTCAAGCACTTACGCTGTGAAGTATTCAGTTGTGTGTATACGAGTTGCCTGAAATCAAACAACTGTGTCAACAAAGGTCTCACGCACATTTGAGAAATATTGAAAGTATTCACCAGCGAATTTTGTACTTCGCATATTTCTAAACGTTTTCAAAGTGTTTCAAAAGTAGTCAAATATCTATCCTGTATCTCCTGTTATAGTTCGTGCCTAAAGCAATGAACGAAACAGTTCCTTGTAAATAACAACAAATTACGCATTGTCCTCATGTCACGTAAGTAAAGCTGTTGAAGCTTTACCTCATCGAAATCAGGTTACTACTTCTGATCTTTGAAGAATTTCCTCTTGGCTTGTAGGTAGTCCTAAGTGTTTTCAACCAAATGATATTTTTGCCAGCACTGCGGCAAATGTTTCTTTCCAACACTCGTTTCATACCATAAGATGTTTTTAGACAAGATACCTTTTTTGTGTAAACTTCGCAATTCGAAACATTTTAGGTGCGGCTTGCCTGCGAACTTGCTGCCCACTGCTTTGTGGAAAAAGAACACCGACAAGACACAGCCAACATTGTTGAGTCCCTGCAAGAACTGGAAAAGCAGGTATCACAACATGATCTTTAAAATCTCTGCGAAGCAAGCTGTGTTGTGTTGTTTCAGCCATGCAAAAGAACTCTGAATGATCTGTGGATGAAGCAGTAAAACCTTTGGCTGAGTGTGTAAATTTTGCTTGTAACGAAATTCCTGTGTGCCGCAAATTTTCTCTACTTTGCATATTTTGATGCACTATCAAGGCAGAAAATTGTATGTGCTTCTGTAACTTACAGGTAAAAAATGCGTTCCTTGTAGCAACAGCGTCTACTCAGTGCTCTGAAGCTTTCGATTGCCTTTCTGATGTCATGGCGATGTGGACTTCGTACGCCGTAACTGACGTAGGCAGATTGCAACACTATCTGACGAATGCTGAAACTCAAGCACGGGTAAGAAACGGAAGCATCACTTCAATTCACAAGCTTCATCGTTGAACTATTTTCCGTACTAGGGCGGGGAATTTTATGGATAAGCAAGTTCTTGAGATTTTACAGAAAATATTCATTTCATAATTCCAAAATATATGTGGGATGGTAGAAAAACACTCGATTTTTCTTGCATGCACTAGATTTTAAGAAAAAGTTTTAGTGAACCTCTACAAACTGAGTTTAGCAAAAATTGTTGCTCTGAATAATCTTTTTGGTTCATTAACAGGAGGAGCCACATCAAAATCTTAAAAATTGTTATAAAGGGTACTACAACACATCTTATGATGTTATTTTACGCACGTTTGACTACAGGGTAAAACCCGATTTTGATCCCTGCAGTAACTGTAGCGACTTTTCTTCAAGCGGTTCTGCTGTTAAAAGTATGCACGTTGGAAAAATTGGTTCTTCCCAAGAACTGTCTATAAACACTGTCATCTTTGCAGAACAAGCATTTTTACCCCTCTTTTTTGAGTTTAGAGGTCAAATGTCCAAACATCGGGGGTATTTCTTCGCTCTTTGTCTTCAATGCATCACTCCCATTCCAAAAACAGCAACCATCTAAGAATCGCAGAATATGTTCACACATGTATCTTAGGCATTCCATCCAAGTTTGAAGTGAAGGTGTCAAGAATAGAAAAGTTATTAAAATTCTCTACAATCTACTATCCAAAAAATTCAAAAAAGTAATACAAAAAAGATCATGTTTCTCAAAAATGTCAAATACAAAGGTATGCATTTTTTTGATGAAAAGTAGATTATTATCTCTGGAAGCCTTCTAACAAACGTGAAAAATCTACTTCAAACTGGTTGAAATAAACAACGAAAAATGCATTTTCCTAAAAATTTCAAATGTTGAGGTACATATTTTTTTGTAGAAAGTACATCAAAATCCCCATTCAAAGATGTCTTGGTTGTCTCTCGTCCACAAACGGTTCATGGACTATGACTAAAAAGGTGTTTAGTGCCACTACTTTCTCGGTCTCAAAGAGACAGCATTCTTAATAAAGATTTAGCAGTTATTTTTTGTAAATCAGCAACAGAAAATGTCTGTAGTTCAAAAATATCTTCACTTCTGTTTATAAACAATTCAGTAAGAGAATACAGAAAACTGCGTTTTTACATATGTTCCTTGGCCACCTCTTTTTTGAATTACCAGGAATAACAGCAGTAAACCAACTTATTATAATATTTTCCTAATCAGTTTATTTATTTCAAACTCAAAATCCATAGCACAAGGGCAATACACAAAAAGTAAAACCTACTTTAAAAAAATATTTCTACAATCAGTTACTAGCCCACAGTTAGGTTACGTTTGAGTAACTTACACATGGCAAATGTTGAAGGTGATCATTGCCTTACGAATCCATTTAGTGGAAGATCAAGTCGTTAACCAGTGCTTTTAATGGCACGTTGCATGCAACTGTCAACACACTTTACCCCGCGAAATAACCTATATACAGATTGTTTCCACGCCAGTGCCATGCTACTGTTGATCATATCACCTCACTATCGCAGAAATGAATGAAAGTTGCTTGCAGGATATTGCGCAGAGAACCATCAAGCTCATGACCCACTTATTTACAGTTTTTACCTGAATCAACCAATACAACAGCGTAGCAAACGGTGAAATGACAAATAAGCTGTCCTTCATAATGCTCTTCACGTGCTGTGCTTATTCCCCTTGCTGGATTTAATTTTACTGCAGCCGGAGTTCGTGGTGAGTTCGACCAAACAGCGCGGTTTGGCGGAAAAGCTTGGGCAGGATATCAGGCTGGTCGTGGGTCACTGCAGATTGGAGGTGCAACAACTCAAACGCGCACAAGTGCAACCAAGTGAAATTTTCGATTTAATCGAGAATGCAAATGAGGTAAGCAAAGCTAGTACCCGGTGCAAAATTAACGCACTAAGGAAATGAAGCATTTCTGAGCTTACGCCAAACCTTCAACTCTTACCAAGTTAGTTATTTTTATGCACAATGTTTCACCAAGTAGAGAACCAATTAATTAAATTTTCATCTTTTCTACAGATCATAAACATTGCGTGGAACATTTACCTTTTTACCAAGGGTGACCCTCCACTCCGCTCTGCGTTGCAATTTTTCACCGCTTCGTTGGACCTTTGCAGACACATACAAACGATTGAGCGTACGTTTACCTGCGCCTATACCAAAGTAAGATTTAAATATAAAAGACACCACAGTGCTACTAGTTACCATAAATCTGTATTCTACATCTGCCACAGAAAGACGAATTTATTGGCATTCTACTGTCAAACCTTCATCCTGTTGTCTCAATGATGTCGTCATCCCGTCACGCCTTGCAGACCACATTGCGTACGAGTGCACCAGGCACGTCAGCTGCTTTTCAGAAAGTTTTGAAAACCTTGCGAAACTTCAAGCCTGTCCTAGAGTTAATGCTTAAGCTTCTTGTGGAAACCAATGTGATATTCATTAAGGTCAGTTTTGGATGAGCGGTAACAATTTGAAATTATTCATTTGAACTGCTGGTACTTCGTTATAAACAAAGCAATTAAATATTAAAACGATTAAAGTTAACTAACCATCTTATTTTATCACGATATTGAGTGGAAGTTGCACCTTGTGTATGGACGATTAAACGAAAGCAATGGTTGGAAAGCGCCAACCAGCCATTCCGTAAAATATTCTCAGTTTGCTTATAATATTCATTTACACAGGCAGGTTTATGGTTAAATTTCCGACAAACAATGCAATGTGATGCAAATGTAATGGGGCCGAATCATTGTCACAGATGTGTGCGAATTCGGAAAATGTTCACTGCTCAATCACAAGTGAAATGTCAGAAGGCCACTTTGTGAAATTGCGTTGGGCACAATCAGCACTTCCATAACTTTTTCGCCCTAATCGGTGAGGAGTCAAGCAGAATCGACATCATCTGTGAACCTGTTGGCTTGTACCCAAACAGCGACATTTTGCTGCGGTAAAATGCGCCGGTTTTTCCCCATTGTTTGCATTGTCTTTTCGTCAGCCAGTATTAAAGATTAAATTTTAGTTATGTTACATCCCGGTTCACTTTGTTGTAGTACCGTTGTTTATTATGTAAGATATATAATAAGCTGCACTTTTCCGATCAATTTATTGTTTGTAGATCCAGGGGCGTACCAAGGTTAGATGGCGCCCGGGGCAAGAAATAATTTTGGCGACTTGGCGCTTCCATGTTAGAACTTAGGTCTTTTGGCAGCAAATGTATTGAAGAAAGTACTTGTGACAATGTTGAGACTTTTCGGCGCCCCCAGTGGTTCGGTGCCCGGGTCAACGTGCCTTCTTTCCACCCCTCGGTGCACTCTGTATAGATCAAACGTTTGGGTCGAAAACGAATGGCAGACTTTAAAATACTTGTCTGTGTCTGCCCGGCGAATGGCTTGTTTCGATTAAAAAACTCCATCCTTTGAAAGAAATTTCCGCTGAAGTTGTCAGAGTGTAAAATTAACAATATATATAATAGAAAGTAGGACTGTGGAGCCGGAGCCCAAGCAATTTTGGATGAATGGAGCTGGAGCCGAAGCCAAAAACGTTTAGATGGTGGATCCTGAGCCTGAATTTAGGGTTAGATTGAAGAGCGAGTCACAAGTACTGGCATAAGCATTTGTGGTTTTCAGTTGCCATGCATAAATGATGTCATCATTTAGGGTAGGCTGTTATGAAATTTTTCATTAATTCTTTTGCTTGTTTATAAAATTTGTAACACCAAAATGAGAGAATTGAAATATTTGGAAAAAATCTTGGCAGCACTTATGGATGCCAGGATTGCCGTAGGTGTACATAATTTTCCTCGTTTGCGTACAGGGCTTCTCAAACTTTTTTGCACATGTCCCACTATCCATCAAGTATATATTTTTGCAACACCTCGTCTATACTGGTGCAATAATGCCATTGTGCATATGATACAATGGTTTTAAGTTTTCACTGGATCAAATGATTTTGGTGCCGGAGCTGGAGCCAAAAAACTTTTAGATGGAGCTGGAGCCAGAGCCGAAGTTAGAAATTTGAGTTCCGACTCCGCAGCCCTGGTAGAAAACTAAATGCAGGAGACATGTACTATAAGTTGGATGCAACAGCACTAATGTTTGAGACTTGGGCTCAGGGCCGCGCAAAATGATTGTAACTTGTTGTTCTACCTTGCAACCAAAGGTGTTTTTGAAAATTTCCGGGGGAGGAGAATTGCTTGGTTGCCTCCCTGGTTGCTGGTCTGTTTGGACTATATCTTGCAATAAAATCTTCTTTTAATAAATTTGGAGTGCATTTTTATGACCAATTTATCAACCAAATTTCACTCACACTTTGTGTTAGGCAAGTTGCAATGCCGATGCTTTTGAACGCATAAGTTTCCAACTTTTACTAAAAAGAACTCAATAAGTTCTCGTATTGGCCTCGTTTCGTCTAACATTCAGATTTCTTGGTCTTACGCCTCTAATGTCGGACAGTGTGCAAAAGAAACTAAAATTCGGCAACGTTGCGTAACTTAGACTTACCATAATTTCTTAGGCTTAAACCGGGACAAATTCAAAACCATGGATGAAATAACCTGACGAACGGCCGAAGCCCTGAGCTTGGCAAATTTTATATCTTATTTATTTGTTTTAAAATTGTCTGAGAACACATATAAAGTATTATACTTAGATTAAAAGGGAACATTTTTGTCTTATTGACACAACAATAAGCCCCAATTTTACAAATGGCCATTGCGCGGAATTATTACACAACAATGCATCATCAGGCTGGAGTTAATTTTGAAAAGTGCACTACAGTGAAATTCCGGGACATTTTGCTAACCGGGACGGGACACCGGGACAGACGTTCAAACCGGGACAGTCCCGGCCAAACCGGGACATATGGTAGGTCTATCGTAACTCATACTGAGATACTATAGGATCTCTTTTTCTCTATATGAGAAATGGAATGCCTATTTTGCCGGAGTTGTGCGTAATGCTTACGTAATTGCGTCAAATCCTTATCAGGCAACTAGAATACCGCCGTATTAAGGACTTGTTGCAGTGGTGCTGAATCAACTAAGTCTATACGAGAAGTATAAGGTCACCTGGAAACTGTTAATGTGTGTCGGATCATGCACAAGACTACCTTGACGTTTATCCTACTCAATTTACAGAAAAATCATGAAACGCATTCCTTGGCTCGGAAAGATCGTCGAAGGTCAAAATCCTTGACTCCACGGCACCGACGGTGCAGCAGCGTTTCAAGCCGGCAAAACATATGCACAGCTGCATTCGACTCAACCGCCAAACGAGATGCAAACAGAGATCTTTCCTACGATCCCTCGTTGTTATAAGCCGCAGTATTTTCTACAAGGACGGAAGTGGGCGACGCACCACGCATGAAAATTTGTTTTTGATTTCACGCGGCGAAGAAGCCATGCTGCTAGCGCTTATAAGAAATGAAAGATCTGAAAACCTCTCTCAATGCTACAAATGACGGATTGTTGCAGTCTGCATTGAAAAAACTTTCTTCACAAATTGAAACTAATAACTCGCAACTCAGCCTGAGAAAAGCAAATCCTTTCTCTCACTTTTACTGCGAAGATTATTGGCCGTGATTTTCATAATAATTACTGCGAAGAGGTCTTCGATGCACCGCTTTGTGAAGCTTTTTCTTTCACAGCGTCACTGGCGAGATTTCATGCATTTTCTTATGTGGCAGAAGATCATTAATGGGCGTGCTGCAATTCATACTTACCTTTAATAAAAATAAAAAGTTAGAAACCGGAAACAGAAAACGGGTGAATGTGGCATGCATACTGAAACATATTAATTTGGAGCTATGCGTGCGCTGTAGAGCCGAAGGTTTCACGGTCCAGGCCAGCATTTCTCAACGTGAGCGATGAAGACCTCCGGGATGGGATGAGAACCATTTCGTGAACAGGGGTGCAATAAAACTTTTCTGGTGGGCGATGCAACTTTAATATCATGCGGAAATCTTACTGATTATTTTATTCATTAAAATACGATTGTTTTCATGCAATAACTTTTATCATTTTCATTTAATTTTTCGCTGACTCTAGACAAGAGGTGTTTTTTAAATCAGCCAATGCCTTGTCAGTCACAGTAAATTTAATAATTTTTAGCAGAAGACTTCAAGCTATTGATCTTTCTTCTGCCACTATCAACTGGAGTTATCCTTGTGATATTTGATGTTACTTTGTTTGTGACGTAACCGTAATAGTACATTTTCTGCAAATATTCTCCCGTTTTTCCTAGCAGAGAGAATTTTCAACCTAATTTAGTATTACTGTAAAGCCAGAACACACAGTAAAAATCACCACCTGCCAATGAGGTACAAACTACAAAATGACTATGCTGATAACAGAAAAAATCTTGTTCAAACATGCACGACGCCATGTCTAATTCACTCATACGTTTTCAATTTAATTTTCCACTATGTAGAATAAAATACATGCAAATGTAATCAGTGCAAGTAACACTCACTACCAGTCAATACAATTAATCGTATCACGGAGCTTGCTTTGTAAAGCTTTAGACTAAACAGTGTTTCTCAAACTTTTTTATTCCATCGTCCCCTTTTCATTCTCGACACGTCGTTTTCGCCCCCACGCCTGATAAAGCAAACACAAGGTAGTATTTTTCAAGAATTTTATTTAAAGAAAGTACAGTATTAAATTGCTGAATCAAGCCATTAAAAAGCTGAACTAAGGAATTGTATTACGACGCTAATATTACGTTCAGAATTCTTGTGAGAATAATCCAGGGCTACGGTCCGAAGCGCCGGAGCTGGGCATTTTGCCTGGAGCCGGAGCTCAAATTAAAAATCAGGAGCCGGAGCTCAGTTTAAAATTTAGGATCGGAGCCGTAGATATGGCCATTTGAGAGGTAGCTCCGTCTCCGGGTTTCTTCCTAGATACTTACGGTTTTGCCAAATAGACTTACGTGTGCTCTTTATAACACACTAAACGCGACTGCTACGAGTTATGACACAAGACTGCAACAATGGATCTGCAAGCCTTCGATAATTCTTTGGTAAGGCTGTGACATCGCTAACGCTGTGACATAGTTAAGGCTGTGACATCGTAATCGCTAAGGCTGTGACATCGTAGCTGGCAGGCGTGGTATTACTTGAACGATGGTTCTTCTCAAACACTGTTCTAAAAGCCTCATGCAACTTCAAAGCATTCTTTGTGCGGCTTTTAGTAATATTTCTGTATTAGATTCTATTGAAATACGAGCTGTTGATGCCTACTTCGTAGACGAAATATATACCCTGCTTAGTTAGTGTCTGATTCTTTGCTGGGAAAAGATTCCTTGGGATAGACAGTGTCTTTGAGTAACACCTCTAATATTTTGTGTAACAGACTTCGTTAGTGCAATGAAACAAAACGTGTCAATTGACTTGTGGTAAAATTTTTTGCGCGGTTCTCTAACAAAAATGTATGTGTGGATTTGGCTCCTTCAGCGAAATGGTTGAGAACCACTGTTATAGAACGAAGAAACACGTTAGTTACCACAACATCTTACTTTCTAGCAGAGGCGTAACGAGGGGTAGGCAGTAGGGGCGCGATTCCCCTGGCGCCGAATCACTGCGAAGGGCGCAGAAAAGCTCCAACAATGTCGCAACTGCTTTCTTCAACAGCACATTTGCTTGCAAAAGACCTTAGGTTGGCACATGGGGGGGCAAACTTTTCCTTGCCCCGGGCGCCATCTAATCTCGTTACGCCCCTGCTTTCTAGTCAGAATGAACAAACTGGGTCTGTAGTATGGCGATCTAAAAGTAACTGACCTATAATGAGTAGCTGTATAATATGCACAGCTCTTGTAGCTGTGTAATCATGCTGTTAACAGGGAGTATGATTAAGATACGATACCATTGCAGATTAAAGTGTGAAATGCACGGCATGCCATTGTAAAGTAGGAATTTTTATTAGAAACCATTAGGCTTACTAAGAAGGTTACTAGATTACTGGCAAAGTTCATTAGGAAACATTACGTTTACAAGCAGTAGCATAACGCGAAAGTTATAAATAATTGCTTGCGAACTATAGCATTTCTTTGCATAGCATTACAGTATCAGGAGGGTAAAAAATCAATGTAAACAAATGTGGACTTTTCTCAAAGTTTTCATCGGAAAAAAATGTATGTTTTCAGCACTGTAACCAGTCTTATTTTCTCCTAAGCTTTGCGTGTTAACTCGTGCTTTACTCTGCGACTCATCACTGCTTATTATGAGTGCGAAAGATTAGAAATCAGAAGTTTTCAGTTATTTTTAAAAAATCAAATGTGAATTTCTTGCTAGAAGTCATAATATTTCGTTGAACAAAGTACTTTCAAACACATCTTCGCATTTGTTTTAATGCAGATGCGTTGATGTTTGAAAGAACACATGAGAGTCGACTGTTTTGTGCTCTTTACGTGGTTGGCCTGGGCATCGCTGTTAGCTGGAATCGTCAAGACTGCAACAGGCAACGAGTGCAAAACACTTGGTCAATTGGGACTGGTCTGTGTTTAAATGCTCGGACACAAATGTAGTTTTCCAAACAGCCATTTTCTTGATTC
>JGI24021J15306_10002580_pt1 | contig 19755 bp, 15 predicted proteins | sample Ectturendosymbi1_FD_15306 | JGI IMG/M metagenome (IMG submission 15306)
GAAGCAGAGTTGCATTGTTACGCTTTCGTAACACTGAAATTACACCCAAACAGCCATTGCAAAAGGTATGCTAAGAAGACGAGTTTTGATTTACAGCAGGATTTGTGCATGCTGAGTTTACAGAAGTTGAAGCATAGTGTGACGCCGCCCACTGGAGGCTGATAGAAAAGCTAAAAATGTGCAAAAATAGCCTATTATTGGACTGTAAAAAACTGGAAAAAGTGCTGTTTTCAGATGAAAGTCATTTTTTGTTCCAGGGAAACACAGCAGATTTGTTAGGATCAGGAATCGTGAGCAATTAAGTCCAGCCCATTGCAATGAGCTAGTAAAGGAACCCAAAAAGATGTTCTGGGGAAGTTTTAGTTTTTCAGTAGTAGCTTCACTTACGCCAATTGAGGGTATGATGAATTTATACAAATACATTGATGCAATTGAAAGAAAATCCATTCCAGATGTGAGAAAGGCATTTCCTGATGGTGGAGGAAATTCCAATAGAATATTGTCCCTTGTCTTTCATCTGAAAAAGTGAAGACGGTTTTCAGGAAGCAAAACTAAGTGATAGATTGGCATGGAAACTCGCCAGATCTTAACCCCATTGAGAATTTGTGATCAATAAGAAAATTCCGGTTACAAAAATTCGATCGCACCACCATGACCAAGCTAATAGAGGCCATCATTCAAGTATGGCATCCATGGTTGATGAGTCGGAGGTAAAATATCTGACTTCAACTCCGACCTTTCCAAAATTTCCGACTCCGGCTTCTTAACATAAAGTGAATGAAGCTTGGCGACCAAAATTTTGTAGCAACTAACACTAAGTGGAAATCGTGATACACAGCAAGAATTCTTTGTTTCAACAAAAGTTTCATGAGTAATTGTACCCGATTCAACAGGAATCCCCAACTTAGGAGTGTGATGTAAAAGTGATCCAATTGGACTTCCAGAGTCGGAGACGGACAGAAATCCGACTCTGGTCCCTAGTGTCGTTAGGAATTCGATTCCACCAAAACGCCTCCGACTCCTTGACACTCCGCAACCCTGAATTGCCATCGCGACAGTAAATCAAGTAAAATTTTCAAAACTTGCTGGAATCCATGACAAACGAGCACCGAAATTCTTCGTGTCCTTCTATTACTGCATTAGGTTTAAAGAAGTATTAAATTTGCTTTGCTAAGGAGAATTACTATAGCCTACCATTAATGTTACATTTGATGTACAGTATAATTGTGAAATTCGCAAAGCAACTGTGCGTTATATGCGTTATTTGAGATCAGCCTGAGACCTTTTGAAATTTAGTAATAGCATTGGTAAATGATTATAATGTAAAATACCAAAGGAAGCATATCATTTTCTGGTCATAGTACTGAAAAGCTAGTGAAGTCCTGAATTAGTTATAATTTATAAGGGGGCCCAAAACAGCTCTCGCACCAGCACATTTTATTCCTCTCAAAGGCCCTGTTCCTGCTGCATTCTTTTCAAGAGTATTTCAGTCGGCAGGCGAAGTCTCGTATCTACAATTAAAACTATAGCATCCTTGATTAGATATATCCTGGCAATAGTACCTTGTATCTGACAGCTTCACCACTCGTACTATCGTCTGCAGAAATTATCTCACAGCAAATACATTCAACTGAAGTTTCGAAAATATTGATAAACGATTTGATGAAATTGCTAAAACAATACTAAAAGTTAGGCAGATTTAATAGTAGCCTATACACCTGACACAATAAAGCCATGACTGCAATAGTTGAATACGGAACCAGGTGTTTGTATTAGGCTACTGATTTTTACTCTGTCCTGATCGTTCGGTCTGCATCTTGATTAAAACAGGCCCGTAATCAGCTTGGGACACCAGAGGGGGCGAAGGGTTTTCTGGAAAGGGCCCAAATTTTTAAACTATAGTATATCCAATAGTTTCAAACTATGTCCAACACATTTTTCCAACGGGGCAAAAAAATTTTTAGTACGGGCTTCGCCCCCCTAGTTACGGGCCTGATTAACACTAATGAGTTCTCGTTTTCGGAAATGTTGCGAAAAGAACATACCTGTGACCGTGTGCGAAAAAGTTGTACCACGGTTGAATGAGTACGATGACGTGATCGAATGAAAGTTCATGAAAATTACCCCCCCCAATGAAGAGCTGGTTGCGCCCCTGGGGCGAATCGACGCTCCAGACGAAGCCGTTATAAACAAATTCACCTCTATCGAACAGATTTACGTAAGGTTTCAGGTCCCATTCGGATTAAACTAAAAAGTTATTTTCAGGGCAAACTGTTTATTCTTAGGGCAAATTGTTATTTTCAGGGCAAATGTTTTCCGCCCCCCCCCAGTAAAATGCCTTCCCCTTACGCCTATGGTAAGTACTATTGCTAATGATTTAAAAGTGGAACATTTCTGGGAGCCCAACAACCTATTAATTTCTTTTTTACTGTAAATTTATGTAGACAGGATGTTTCAAGAAAGATTGCAATTAAGGCGCCACGGGCTTTGTCATTTCTGTAAAAAGAAAACAATTTTTTGCTACATCATCATTCTTCAATCATAAAACGTAGGTGCCCTCGCACAATGTCTTCATTTCCTGGAACTTTTGTTTTGTTGCGTAGCTTGTGCTAATGTCATTAATTACATCTTTTCGAGTTTGTACTCTCCACGATGGGGGTAAGCAAGGAATTGATCAGCACATTTTTAATAGGAAATCGATTTTCACGCAGAAATTATGCATCCTCAGTCCCGAAATTTGCAAGAAAAGCTTACGGGTGAAAAGTTGAAAGGCTAAAGTAAGATCGAAGAAAGCAGCAAACTCACGAAAAAACGAATAAATCATAACACAAGCTCAGAGATCAGAGCATATAACCTATCTGACTGACGTCAAGAACACAAGCTGCCACAAAAAGAAACTGGTTAAAGAAGTAGAAAACAACGTTAACTCAAGTAAATGATTTCACAAAAACTTCGAAACTATTTGTTCGACGCCAATCGTTGAAAACTCTTCCGACGTACTAAGGTAACTCGTTGTCAAATGACTAAGAACGTAGGGAGAACGCTAGAGAGATTTAGCAAACGATGCGGAGGTAGAAATTCTCTAGAGTACGCATTTGAAACATGAAACCTGCAACGAATTCATCTTTTAAACGTTGCGGTGGGAGCCAGCACGCTAGGTTGGGAGTAAAACCAGCACAAAAAGCGACCGGGAAAGTCGGACTGTGTCAAACAACGCAGAAAAATTATCGCAATAATTAATTCACATTTGGGACAATCATGCTCTGAATGTTAATTTGCGCATCAAGTTGGTGATATCATTTATTTTCACAGGTATCCAGAGAGTGACAACTTGGTTGTTCGACAAACGCAACGGTGTGTGATTCGTGCAGACTGTAGAGGTGGCTTGTTTATAGTGCCATGGTTCTTTGAATTGGGTCGCGACAAGGCCATCTGGTCAATGCCAGTCTTACAATCCTGTTTGTTCCAACTACTGCGGCGCCCTGACCATCTCTTGGAAAAATTTTTGTTAGTTTGACCAAAATACTGTTCATGACATATCGCACAAGTCGCTACATAGATGCCATAATATGCGCAAGTCAAGTTTTCGTTTAGCGGGAAAGTTTTATTTTTTGTCAGCAACTGTGAAACGTTTGGTATAATGGATTTATCATTTTTTCCATGGCAACCACAAAGCGCACAGCGCTTACATGGCCTTGAACCACCTTTGGTTTGCCTTCGTGTCTTGTTTAAAACAAGGCAGTAGTTCGTAAGCTTTCGTCAAATTGTGGTAGGTTTTTTGTAGGTAATCACTGCCTTCGGATTAATCTTTTTTTCTGTTAGAGTTTGCAGATGGGGGAAAGGTATAACCCAAACCTGTGGGTCTTCTTACATGTCGCATTTTGAGGGGGATAATCTTTATTCCCAATTAGATGCCATTGCTATCATGTCATGGCGATTTACCAGATGCGTTGTTTTGAATAACTTTCTCGTCAATACGAAACGTTATTATGGCTTGTGCGCCACTAGGTTCTTGAAGTATTTCCTGATTGCACTCTCTATAAGGCATGTAGCGCAATGCATCGTCACAAAAGGTCAGTTCTGCTGTACCATAAATCTTTCCCAGGAAAATTCTGATAAAATCTCTGAAAGATTCCTGAGGAAATTCTGATAGATACAAACAAACTGATATTTTTTCGTAAGTTCTTATGTATGTGTATCTAAAAAAGGAGCTATCTACCCTTGAACAATAATGAGATCTGTGTGGTTACAAAACAAAATTATTTCATTTCTTTCAGCCAGCGTATGTTAAACAGAAATTTTAGGACTGTTATTCCCCTGTCTTGAAACTAAGTTCTTCCAAAAAAACTGAGTTACTAGGTACTTTGAAAATTAACTTTGAAAAGGTAACATTTTTTGGTGCCGACATCGATGCTAAGCTCTGTTCCCAGCTGAATCCAATATTCTTGGCTAACTTGCGTAAGTTTATAGTAAAATTGTGGTCATGGACTTATTGGAAAACTCCCACCATCTGCTGTCACCATGCAAGTGGTAAGGAATTTACCCCGATCACTTTGCAAATTTTGTACTTTTATTTCAACGCATCACTGTATGTTTAAGTGACGCAAAAGACGTGTAAATTAGCGATTCGCCAGAAAAGTTAAAAAAATTTGTAACGAAAAACTGATGATGTGCTTCGTTTCGCATGTTATTTATGTGTATGTTTCGGCAGTTTGCCCTGTACCACGCAATCTTATCCACCTGGTATGCTTTTCGTTGTTCGCCAGTCGACTTACTGTACTCTACAAATTCATTAGTTTATGAAGGGCTACTATTGTGGTTTCTGGAACAGCACCTTCTCTTGTTGAGTGAAGGATCACAGATAAAGAAGTTTTGAGATTTCATGAGCAATCACTGTACTTAAAACAGTGATTAGGGTCAAACACAAACAAAAACAACAACAACAACATATTAATGCTTTATTTGCACGAAGATGCTTTTTCCAAACTATGATGAGCACCAGACTCTTTTAAACAATTTTTCAGGAGTGAGCATTTCGCAAAAACCTTGCATGTAAGTAGGGACGCCGGAACGAGGGTGCAATACGGGGGCACTTCCCCCCCTGCCCTTTGAAAGGGGAGGCAACGGGGGCACAAGTGCCCTTACACACCAGTGTCATAAGTAATTTCATGATTTATCATCATCAATTTGAAATAAATTTATTGCAGCTATTCGCGCACACCTAAAATTCAGAATGGTTTTCTATAATTTCTGTTATTAGTTTTGGGGTCAACATTGTCGCTATGGCTGTGGCTGTGCTTTTACACTGAACTCAAGCAAGCAGTTCTGAACTCGTGGTACGTCAAAGCTATGGGCGTCCGCAGGGGCGTCAAAATAGAAGCGAATCCAGGAGGGACGCTCGCTTCCCTAAAACCTACGAATTAACCTTATTTACCATGATTGTGTGCAATTCGGAAAACAGCATTCGCAATACAAGGCCATTTTGTGATCCATTGATTTGTCACAGAAGTTTTGTGACGTATACTTCATCTCTCTTACAGTAGTGAACCCGTGATGAGCAGTGGCGTAACTAACAGGGGGGCAAACCGCCCCCCCTGGCAAGCTAAATGTAAAAACTGGGCCCCTTTAGTTGACATTTTGTCATTTAGTATTATTTAGGTTGTTGTTTTTTGCATTTTTTCGGGGTTTTTTCAGTTTTTTTAGCTGGGCATAGACATCCACGACACCCAGACCGTCACTATTATTTCTTAACTTTTTACAGAGTTTTGGCTGGTGGGCCCCCTACGGTGACCAGTGGGCCCCCTACGGTGACCAGTGGGCCCCCTACGGTGACCAGTGGGCCCCCTACGGTGACCAGTGGGCTCTCTTCAGATAAGCTTTGCCCCCCTGGCTCAAACCTCCAGTTACGCCACTGGTGATGAGACTTGACTAACAAGTATTGCTGAAATCGCTCCCCTAAACTTATTGGCTGGATCTGCCCTGAGGTCAAAACGGGCATTTGTCCCTCTGGAAAGTGGGACTAAGAACCAGTAGCATAGCCAGCCCCAAAATTTGGGGGTGCCAAAATGTTTGATTTCGGGCGAATAACGCTATTTTGTTTGGGATATTGCCTATCAAAGCACAAAATAACTATACCTTCTAAAAATTTGGGGGCCATGGGGCCGCCCTGTCTACGCCATGTTAAGAACTAAATTTTTTTTGAGAAAATTTGACGTCAGCAGCTCGATTTCGAATAATTGATTTATTTCTTGCAATAACAGTTTATTTGCCGGTACAACATTCACACTGCGCAAGAGCCAGGTTCACTGTTCTGGTGTCATGCAGTGCTGAGCTTGCAGTTCACTCATGTCCGCTCCTTTGCCTGCAGGCATAGGCATAGCTGAGGGGCCCAGGGAGCCATGTCCCCCGCAGATTTTTAGAACATATAGTCTTTTGTGCTTTGAGAGGCGGTATCACAAGCAAAATAGTGTTATTCGCCTTAAATCAAACATTTTGGACCCCACCAAAGTTTTGTCCGCCCCAATGTTTGGGCTGGCTGCGTTACTGCCTGCAGGGGCAAGTTGCCAAACTTGTGAGCGGATTATTTTACTGTTTGTCTTTATCGTGTAATAAAAACATGGCCACAAATCTTAAAATGTTCACTTCAAGTTACGATATTAGGCGTTTTGTCGCATGTGACTCTTGAATGCAGACATCTTGAGAGGTAATGTAGTGAGGCTGTGACTGCTGATAGCGGCAAGCAGCAGGTACGCCGGAGAGTGGTGGTATTGCCTCCCAGACCTTTCAGGGACAACGGGGGTAAAGGTGTCTTTTCATAGGTAATTTTATGATTTATCAAGACCGAAATAAAACAAGCTGTCTATAGTTTGTTTTATTATTTTTGAAGACAACATTATTGTTGAACTGTAGCAAGCATAATTGGCAGGCCCTAACCAGATTGGGACACCAGGGGAGGCGAAGAATTTCTTGAGAGGGACCCAAAAACTATGTCCAACACATTTTTCCAGGGAGGGGCAAATTTTTTTTCAGGGGCGACTAAGCCCCCTGCGCCCCTCCTAGTTACGGGCCTGATAATTGGCAATGATTTTTTTGTTTTTCATAAGTTTCCATTGCCCTCAACTTTTTTCTGCCCCCCTGCCCTACCGACGTTCCGGCGTCCCTGCATGTAAGGCACAAGTACTTCAACTACCATTAGCAATTGAACAAGATACTCAACACGAAGTTGAGTATCTTGTTTGATACAGGGGGCGGATCCAGCCAGTAAGTTTAGGGGGAGCGATTTCAGTAATGTTTGGCATTCAAGTCTCATTACGGGTTCACTACTGTAAAAGACATGAAGTAATCTTCACAACACGGCTGTGACAAAACAATGGACGGCAAAATGTCCTTATTATATCGCGAATGCTGTTTTCCCAGTTGTACGAAATCATGGTGCATAAAGTTACTTTCGTAGGCTTTAGGGGGATGGTCGCCCCAATTGCCCCTCCTGGATCCGCCTTTGGTTTGATGAAAAAGTTTAAGGTTAGTTTTTAAAACGGCTTTGTCATGATCAAAATGTTTGATTCCGTGCCAGGACTTCATGTGCCACGATTAACCTTAATGTCACTGGATAACATTTGATGTTTAATTGAAAATCCTGTTAATTTTTACTTGGTTACAGCAGACGGGACGGTTGACAAACACTTTTTATATAAAGTTAATATTCCCAGTAGTAGATATATGCTGTTTAGACCTCAAACGGAAGCGGCGGTATCGTGGCTAGTTCGATACTATACTTCATGTGCTGAAATTCTAACTACCACCAACAATTTACAGTTTTCGATGCCCACAAATAACGTATCTCGACTCTTGATGCGAGTGGATTTACTGAAATCTATGGCATATGGCTTAAGAATAAAAGTTTTGTCCGAACAGTTGATATCTAAGTGTGTGTTGTATTGTGTGTAACGTCTTCATTCCCACACGCAAAGCGCTAGACTTTTAACATGCATCGAAGTAAAGAGAAAAAAAAACAAATACACGAAAGAAAACGAGGATATATACATTGCGGTAGTATAGAGTATACGCTTGAGGGCGCTAATGCATTTACTGTACTTTGATGAAATACAAGCTTTTGAGACACACGCATGAATGACCCCATCATGATTATTATAATGAAAAACTACAATGACTTCCAAGTACATCGATGTATAGAATGCATGAGGGAGTTGGAGGCTGCGAAGGACCAAGGGCCATCTAGGCTGCAGACCACCCAAGGACGTAGCTGCTTTCAGTGTAAAGGGAACGGTGTATAATAGTTAGTAAAAGTCTTTTACTTTGGATATAAAATGTAATATGTGCAAAGCGGTTATATGGTAAATTGAAGTAAAATGCGTTGCAGGCAAGGACAAGACACCAGAAGAAAACGGTTTAAATTTCTCACATTTAACATTTACTGTTTTTTATATTCAAAAATATTCGTGAATGTCAAAGAGGAAATGAGTCAAAAGCTATAGACCGCTGCAACACCGCAATGGTGTCACGAGATTTAAGCAGGTTGAAAACCGGTCGCGCAATCATGCTTTACGGAAACGAACTCGTCAATACATGCATGACAACGGAAATGCATTTGTTTTGTTGGCATCCCACAACTTCATACACTGGTTTGATGCAACCAGTTTCTGTGAACGCAACAAAAGCCTTACCGTGTAATACATAACAGAGACACTTCATGATTTGACACTTTCCACTGTAATAGCGATACGTAATTAAATCAATCCACTTGCTTTGTGTACAACAATAAATAAAAACATAAAATATGGTTCCAGTAGCTGACTTATCAACATGACTCACAAAGTCAGTATGTGTAGCATACTGTGAGAGAGGTAGTGATAGATCTCTATCAGAGTGGCTGTTGCTACTTGTTAAGCATTCACAGTCAGGAAACGATTCAGCACTGCAATGTTTACAGTCATTCATCTAGGTTTAGGTGGGAAGCTCACTTTGCACTGCTGCGCCAGCAGTCACATATTCAGAACAGAAAAGCATTCCAACATATAAAATTAACACACTTACGTATGCATTTTGCTTCTGGCATTTTGTTGGTCAAGTATAAGGAGTCGCTTGCAATGAACGTTTTGTTTCAGAATTCACGGAAGGTAATATCTTTGCAGTAGAGTTAGTTGTTAAGTATTTTGTCACAGCCCATCTGTTTATAATTTCAATTCCGTGTTTGAAGAGATCATCAGGTGAAGTGACGGTGATACATTTTTCAGATGTCTTGAGCTTGGCTTTTATGTTGCCATTTAGAGTGTAGCAAGAGGTAAACCTATCAGAACAGGACTTTTGCATGTACTTCAGNAGCTTGTACCGTAGAGGTGTGAGATCTTCACAAACGAAGACGTGCTGTCTTCCTTCGATATTCTTCAGTTTCCCGTTTGTTAGTAAGAAACTCGTTTCATTTTTGTATGACATCTAATTGATTTAGCTTTACGTTTGATTGGGAAAGGGACTTGACTGTGAAAAAAGTTTTGAAAAACTTTGTCATAACACAAAATAACATCAATGATCCCATTAAATTCGAACGAAACATATATTTGAGGGTTATTTGATGGAAGACAAATCACGAAGTTATGGTGTTATACAAAATGTTTGAACGTTTCTGCAGTGCTTTTTTATATTTTGCTCTAGCTTCATGCGGCGTGCACGTTCCATACATGCGTTCAGTTTACCCTACGAAGACATTTCCCAACCATTACTCAATTTTCACGGTTAGTGCTTGTGTGATGGGGTTGGTTATTTTGTGATGGGCGTTAATTATTTTGTGATGGGCGTTAATTATTTTGTGATGGACGTTAATTATTTTGTGATGGGGTTGGTTATTTTGTGATGGGCGTTGGTTATTTTTTTCACACAGTTCGTCGACGGCAATTAAAAGCTCTAGGTTTGCTGTAGGCTTTCGAGGAATCAACCGACTAGGCTGTGCCTTGATCTTTTGCGACGATTCAAACTTGCACATATCTATATTCAAGTACGTACTCTCCACAGGGGAGTAAGCAAAGTTCAGTGCAGTTCAGTTTGTTTCTGCATCCCGACCAAGCATAGAATGCTTCATCAGGAATACAGGGACAGGAAGCGACGGCCGTAGCTGTCATTTAAGTGACTGCCCCAGTAAGCAACAAATCGACCAACACATTTTTAGTAGACAATCCATATCACGTAATAATATGCATCATCAGTCCTAAAAGCTTATTCAAATTAAGGATGCGTATTATTACATGAAATCGATTTTCCATTAAAATTTTTGCTGATCTTGCTCCCCCACTTGTGGCGAGAACTTACTTGGTTCTTTGATGATTTAGACGCCGTACACGAATCCTAGCCATACGGGCGGTTGGCCGCTGTGGGACTAGCAGTTTGTAAGTTCCACGATAGTCAAACAACGTTAAATCTGCAAGGTTTTGTGCAGGAGATTATCACTTATTACTAACTCATACCTGAGTTATAGTTGATCACAAAGTGATTTACACAAGATAATTAATTTACAGTAGACTGTACAATATGTCCAAAATATTATTTGCTGAACCGGAAAGTACAAAGAAGCTGATTGAAACGCTGTAGATTGTTTTTGCTTTTCACCTCTGATCTACCTAATGTTTCTACTGTGAACATTTTTAAACAGGGGCGTACAGAGGTAAGTCACTCAGGGAAACTGCTTGACTGCATGCCCTCCTGCCAAATTCTAATCTAGCATTGTGGAATGTGAGAAATGCAGGGATTTCAAGAATACGTAAGACCTAATGTTGACAAAAAACAAGTTACGAAAAATTAAAAATATTTCAAAGAGTACTTTTTGTTTTTAATGCTTTAGTCTTTAATATTTTGTTTGATTCTGTTGGCCTGAGGCATATGTTTATAAGCAAAATCCTATACTGGTAATGGGTGTGTATTGAGGAACTAGATATTGCGTTCATGCATGCCAATAAATACGAGATAGGCCCATCATAAAGATAGCAATTCTGAGGCATTACATGAGATAGAGATGTAACTTTTATTTTTACAACAATTTTCTCCCTAAAATAGTACAAACCAAATATAAAAGTAATTTACTGTACTTCGGTTAGTAAAAGAACAAACTACATAACAAATGATTGTACTCATCTCAAAAAGAAAAACTCAATCAAAAATTGGTTCCTAAGCGGAATATTTCGGAAAAGCCCTTCCAGAAGACGCACCACAACTTGTAATAAATTTAGTGGAAATATTAGCTCATTTATTTTTGTGTCTAAGACGTTATTCTTTGGTTCTAAAGCCAGAAATAAAATTTCAGCGGAATTATTTGATGGGACATTTTTAGGGTCTGTATCCGGAAAGCCACGGTATTGTCGACAATAAAATGTACGATTTCGATTACAACCAAGAGTTCCGCCCCGGTCGCAACGAGTCCTTCAATCCGCGATGGTGGGGTGGCGAGCCGGTAAGTACTTGTACCATGAGTCTCACTGAAAAATTTTCGTGTTGATAAATTTTTTCCAAACGTTCAAGAATGACCTTGAAATTTTCAGATTTGGGTAACGGTCAGCAACCAAGGTTTGAAAAGTGCAGCTTATTTTTGTCCTGGAACTGATGTCAACATCACAAGATATCCAGACTATTTCAACAAATACAACAAATCCGTGGATAATGAGGAAAGAATGTACAAGGCGCTTGATTGGCTTGATTTGCCTGAAAGTGAAAGGTACTGCAGCCTGCATAGGACGATGGCCAGAAATAAGACTATATGAATGTGAATAAAAATTGGTTTTCATAAGCATACCATTCCAAATTAAAATTTTGGATAGTTTGTTACTTTTGGTAATATTCTTGATTTGGTTTCTAGCACGTGTGGACAGACAAAATGTTCAGCTACGACGTTTTGCTATTATCAGACTTGAAAAACAATGTATTTTGAAAAATATCTTGCATAGTCGGTACGCCTTTCTGGGCTGAAATGGATTAGAAAAATAGCAACTCTGTTAAATGGTTGGAGATCTCTGGAGTTGTAAGTAGACAATGCCCATTTTTCATGTCGTTTTTCGCAGTACATTTTTCTACACTAACCGTGTTGTTTGGCAGGCCAACGCTCATTACCTTATACTTGGGCATTGTCGACACCGCTGGACATAGGAGTGGACCAGAAGGAAACGTCACCAACTACTCTTTATCAAAAGCTGACGAGGCTGTTGGAATTCTTTTGAACGGCCTCAGATTGAGAAAGCTTGAGAACTGCGTCAATATCATCGTAGTTGCTGACCATGGTAAGAACACAATTGTCGTTTATAAATAAGAGACGTAATCGAATTAATATTGACAGGTATTAATCAGCAAAGGTTCCTAATAGGCAATCGATTTCACGTTACTCTTAATGTAAAGAGTATTTGCGGGTGAATTGCTGAACGGGTGGAAAAGGGCAAAGAATGCAAGCAAACCCAAGGCTAAAATAAATGAATCAAAGCACAAGCTTAGGCAAGCAAGAACAAGGAAACAAGCCGCTCCCAAACAATTGCTTTCACTAAAACTAGACAATCTGATCTGACTCCATTTGCGGAGTAGAAAAATCCAGCGATGGAGTCAGGCAGCGATGCTTCAACACGAAGCGAATGCGTGATCGTAATGGAGATCTGAAGGTTGACAGACGGATTCTAAAGAGGGCCTTTACAATTACATGATAAAGGTTGGGAGGGGATGTCAAACAAATGAACAAATGGACAAAGCGGAATGGAAAATACAATGAACATCGCAAAGGGTACAAGAATCATTTCACACCAAGGAAGACCATGCTTTGAAATTTAATTTGTGCGCTTGTCTATTTAGCTTCACAGGTATTCAGAGACTAGAAGCGGAATTGAACCAGAAAGCAACTTCGCATTTTGCTTTTTTTCTTTCACAGAGTCAGCAGGTGGTGAATGATGTAGCACATAACTGTGGGTCATTACTCCTGTCACATTTCGGATGACGCTGTCTTCCTCCCCATCTTTGATGCCATTGCTATCCTGTCCTTTGTTATGTCGAAAGGAAAATTGAAAGGGTCGTTTTTCCTTTAAAACGGTTTAGGGCTTTAGGCAATGAGATAATGTTCTTTCGTTTGGTTGAGTCGCCGTGATCTTATTGACTCTCCGAAAAAGATTTAATTGATGTCGCATCTGAATGTTGCGATTTACTGTTAATGAACTTCCTTTCGCTGTGGGTCTTACTGCATCTTTAGTGGAAAATCGATAATGATCTTCAGTAGTTACGCAATAAAACGTCGAGGAATTCCGCTTCACCCGCCTCGTCAGCTGTTCAAGCTTTTCGAAACATTAGTTCCAAGCGATTGTGGGCGAATACTGAAGCTAGTGGTTGTCGAATGTGTTCATTTGACCTTTCTCATGCGCTATCCAAATTATGTCATCGATGAATCTACGGAAGAGTTCCACCTCGCTCAGCACACCAGTAATCGGCTGTGGGATGTAATGCACAGTAATGTTCGCCAGTGAAACATACTGATTATCACCGGTTGTAATTTCGTTTTTATAAGCATATAATTGGTCGCCATCTTGTGTGGCAACGTTGTTGAGGCGAAGTTTGTTCAGCTGAACAACGATTTTGTGGGCCTTCCTGTTGGAGATGGAATGCTCTCCATGGTACGTTCAAGAACTTTAGTCACCGCGTTTCAGCACAAGCTTGAGTGAGGTGCTTTCATATCTGCCGCCACAATGTAAAACACTGGTTTTTGCTTTCCAGTTTCTCGGGGTTTGGTTAGGCGGCCTTTCCAGCTGAGCAGATCTCCATGTATCGAGGGATATCTTGACAAAACTCGCCTGGGTGCCTTTTTCAAAGGTTTGCGCTAATAGGTTTCAGGATCAATTCCAAAAATTCAGTAATGCTTGTGATGCTGATGTTCCCAGCAGATTGTAACAAGCATTGGTAGCAATTTCAGACTATTCGGGGTCAGAAAATAAACCTTAGGATCTTTTTCCTCCTAAAGAAGCCTAGGGCCCGTTTCTGACCACTTGATCTTAACTTAGTACTTGTTAATCATTTATAAAATCAACGTTCTGCGACCGATTATGCAAAAACCTTTACAAATTACAAAAGCCGCTCATTGACATAAACTGTCCCGTTAATTATTTCGTCCTTGTCATAATCTTCCAACACATGGGTTTGGGGACTGCTTTAGCTCAACCTGGCAAAAAAGAACAGCATACAACAAACTGAGTGTCGTGATTTTAACTTAAGACCAGGAAAAGCCTTCAATGTTTAGAGTTTTGTTGGGTATTACAAGTTTATTACTTTGATTACAACGTACAACGTCAGCAATCACTCACGCGCTAAATGTGCACAAAAGTAATGGCGCTGTGACGCTGGTTTTACTTTGACCGATAAAGCTTCGTACGATTTCCTAAAGTTGGGCAGAGTTTAACCTAATTTTTTTTCTAGAAGAACTCTGCTGCTCCATGTTGCCGTATCGTAGTGGCCTCTGATGTTGCGGTGAAAGCAAGCCTGAACGGTCAGGAACACTATTCCAGTAAATGAATTATTGCCGGTACGGCGTTCCGCTGAGATGCTTAGGTATCGCAAGTATCGACTATCATAATAAATTTCTCATAAAGTCCCTTGGTAATTATTGTAATCCTTTGATATCCTTTATACTATAATATTTTGTATCAATAAATTTTCCATTGCTGCATAGACTTCAATTTGTGAGTTGAGTTGATCATACTTTGGCTATAATTAGTATTCCAACAACAAAAACAAATTAGTGCAAGGACGCCAGGGCACTGAAGGAACCAGAAGGTTATCGAGTCGATGCTGAACTCGTGGTGTTGCATATGCATGTGACTTAATACTTGATCGTTTTGCGTGACTGGATTCAAACTCATCTGGCTATATTTAGGTATGTAGATTTCATGTACAGTATCAGTTGCATATTTGCTATTTTAGGGTACGTAGATTGCATGTGCAGTATTAAGCAGACTATCAGATTTTACTTCATTTTCAAGTTTGATTAAATTAAGCATTGGTAACGAACAAATAAAATGAAATGAAAAACAGGTCGTTATTGGAAGAGAAGAGAGAATAACAAAAAATATTGAGTGCAATAGGAAGTAAAGTTAAAAAAACTGTGAGCGATATTGTCGCTCAAAACGCAATCAGTGACCACCAATCAATGCATCAAGAACAAGCTGATTCCAATTTTAAGAAGCTAGTTCAACCATGTATCTATTATTACGAAATGAACAATAATGTGATGAATTTAGACGCAAAAACAGTTGGATGTACGCTATTAATGGAAAAATAGGATGTGCTTGTTGTCGTGAAGTATGTAAAGAATTTGGGGATGAGAGCATTTTCTGGTGTTTTTATTTTGTCTCAATGGGCAAAGGGCAGTGTTACCTCTTATGGCAGCACAAGACAGATGGAGTCATCATCGCTGCGCGAAAAGACCGACGAGCACAAAAACTCTCAAGCACACAAACAAGTTATCAATATTCTTGAAACAGCAACGAAGGACGTATTTCTTAATTTAAATGCACAAAGTGAACAAAATGTCTTTCAATCCACTGCTCAAGTTTTCAGAAAGCGTATTATGTGGCAAAAAATAACAAACCTTTTGCAGACTTTGAACGTTTTATTGATTTTCAGCAAGCACATTCCACAGACAGGGACCGTGCCTTATACATTAAAACTGCTGCCGTTGATATAATATACTTGGTCATGTGTCTTCACAGATGAAGGAAAAACTTTTAATTAAAGTTGTTGATAACAAGAGCAAGATAAATGCTAGCCGACGAATCTATCCGCGTTTATCACAAATCAACTTACCCTGGAATACTATCGTGGGTCTGGCAGACCCGGGTCAAATGAGTTCATCACGTGAAACCTACGTAAGCGCACGTCGGCGCGCTTTCAACTCTTCAGTAGCTTCATTTTTTTGCGTGAAATCTTAAAAGGTGCGCCTGCGGTCGTCCACGATTTTCATAGATTTTGCAAAGGTTGTGGTTTCGCGTCCAGCAGACCCGACGTTGCTGTGAGGTGACGAAATCACACTGACCCGACGTTATGGTTAGACGGGGTTATGCGCCAGGTGGCTGTAAAAAGCTGAAACTCACTCCGTGTATGCTTCTACGGTCTTGTTAGCAGTATACAAAAGGAGAAATTCTTCATGCCCATAATTCTTTTTTATGAGCACTTCAGTTCAGGCGTATATGACACCTTCGCTATATTTGGCCTACTTACTTTTCATCAAAAATCGTATGGTATTTGAGTAACGTAACTTTGTTAGTGCTCAAACTGCTCAGTGAGACTTATATGTTCAGTGTAGCCTTTGTGATAAACTGCAGTTGAAGGAAAGTATGTTTTTTTTTGTTTTTGAAAACCGGGTCTGGCACACCCGGCGATAGTATTAACGTGACAAAAATCGAGCGATAGTGATCCAGGGTTCATCCTTGTGAAAACTAGCGTTGATAGCGAAGCGGCACCTACCACCTTTCCGCTCGGTTTGGTTGAACTGGAAGCTTCTTATATTAACGACACAAGTTTGGACTGTTTGAATCAGGTGTTTGAAAGTTGCTCAAATATGAATTCCCTGCTATTGTATTGTGGTGCTGCCTCAACCACAGGCTTGAATTTGCAGTTGACATTGCACTAGATCAGGGGTGGGCAATCTTTTTTCAGCGAGGATCACATTTTTCTGTCAGCAGGGATACTGGAGAGCGGGGACATGACGGGAGCATTGTTCCACCGCCCTTTCAAAAGGGGGCAATGGGAGCGGAGCCGAGGCGTCTTTTCATAACGGTATTATAGGTAATTTCATGGTTAATAAAGATCGACTTGAAACAAGTTATTGCAGCTATTCGCACAACCAGAAAATTCAGAATGGTTTTCTATAATTTCTGGTATTATTTTTGAGGTCAACATTGTTGCTGAACAGTAACAAACACTACTGGTAGCGATGGTTTTATTTTTTTATGTTTCCATTGCCCTCAATTCTTTTACTGGCCTCCTGCTTTTCCCTTGTTCCGGCGTTCCTGTCTGTCAGTACCCAGCTAAGGGCCAGCTTCTGCAAATTATACGTTTTTATATAAAACATAGTATACTTTAATATATGTCATATATTTGTGCTTTTGACATGAAAACATTTTTATTACATGTTTCTTTGTGTTTCATTTTTCCATATTGTTTCTTGTGCTTTATATCATCATCTTGTTGTTTCAAATTGCCTCACGACTGGTGATAAGTCAGTGATATTCGATCAGCACAAAAAATATTAAAAGTGTGCATTGCGTATACGAGGGCCGCACAAATGTTTAGCAGGCCGTAGTTTGCCCACCCTTGCACTAAATATTGCCAGTAGCGCAAGCGACTTGCAGTTATTTCTTGAAAGTTCATATTCGTTGCATAGCCAGTCACTGACGAGCATGTGAGAACATAGAGACTGCGTCCATGATTTGCATAACACCCTCAAAAGAATGTACAATGCGTTTTTTTGTTTTCGAAAGGGACAATGCAGAGTGGGGCAAAAGTAGACTTGTTCTTGACTGCTTTGTTACAATTGTGGTAGGAATGTATTGACAAACACCGGATCGTTACTGAAAGAAAATTTTTCAGCTTTCATCATTGACTAAGTCTCAGACTTTCACTCGTGTTCGAGGTCGTACTTCAACCTTCTGGTTCTGTCGTAACCTTACCTGTTTAAGCTCGGCGTTGAGAATGGGTAAACGAATGAATCAATACATATCACCAAATTTTCATCGCTCGTCTTGAGCGCTGATTTTTTGTATTTTCTTCTTGCCTTGGTGCGTATACTTAGTTTCCGTTAAAAAAGCCAGCTGCGCGACTGGCGTATGTCTTTATCATGCCTGAATTTGGGATATTGACCAGGGTTTTTTCGAATCTCGCACAAATTCATGGAGCGTTTGTCTTAGGATTCTTTTTATTTGTCGCGAAATGCAGCGGGATGCATTTCAGACTCGGTTTTGCAGCGCCCTCCTTATTTGGGAGCTCGCACACTTCCCTGTTTGTTTATTTCATTCAATGACTTCCTNTGACGCACAACGTTGCGCGTCGCTATGCATTACGGAATTGTCTGCGTTGCAAGCGGTGTTCACCAGTTTTATGAGGAAACTTTCGCCAAACATCATTACCATGTAAGTTATTGTTCATGTTATTGACTGCTTATTTTTGCGGTCATCGCAAAAACAGATTTTACAATAACAATAGCACAATACCGCCAAGCATGTATAGGAAACTAAGCACAAAATTCACAATTCTACAATTCGTGCAGTTGACAGTGATAGCTGAATGGTTTGGCATTGTCGTTACGAAATCAGTCTTTCTATTGCTCACGATGCTGCATAACAAAACACTCACTTTCACGATCAGTTTAATCCATGCTCTTTTGAATTGCTTCACCTGCAAAAGAGCACAGCAACTTCAGTTGTTTGGCCATCAGTAAAGACAACATGCTTTTGTTATCTATTTGTTTTTCAGCTGACTGTTTTCATAGAACGCGTTAGACATTCAACACAAACCTTCGTCCCATGACATGAATTCTAAATTTTACTTCATCGTTTTTATGTACGTGAGCATTATTAAATTTTAATAATACGCCCGTTGAAAAGTTCGTCATGGGTTAGTTGAACAATCTTTATTTTTAATAACTCATCGGATGGTTGGTGACTTGGTGTCTAGAAAAAATTTTCTGCAAATCTCGTTTTTCTCTCCAGCACTGGCATGGCATGGTCTTAGTTATAAAGCTTTCCTAGATGTCATTTTTTCAACAAAACAAAGACGCCATGTTTTTACTTTCGGTACAATCAGTTATTTCCACGTTGTCAAATTTTTCTTCTTGCCAATTGATCACATACAATCCTGCATCTTTCATTCGAAGCCAAAAATCAAATGAAACGGTCTTTAATTTTCACAGTTTCTGTCACTTGAATTGTAAGTTTTGAGAATTGCCATAAAATATGCATTCTAACAGTTAAAGCTTCGTTGAAGGTTCGATCGTTTTTCTCTTTGCTCAACACCTCCTCATCACTTGGTGCAAAAGCGGAAAAATATTTTGATAAGCTCTCTCATTTTTTCCGGCATTCAAATAAATCAACTAGTCGAAGTGAAGACATTCTCAAAAATAACCTGTTCTTTAATATACATATCAAGCGTATTATTCATCATACAGCATCACTTAACACATATGCACACGGATTTTCAACGCATCCTCATTTTGTACTATATTGCCAAAGCACTTACACATTTTAATACGTACAAGCGAACAATGTGGTTGTGTGGTTATAAGCGTGGCTTTAATCGCTTTCATCGCTTAAAAGCACGCATCTCGAGATAATGTATTCTCTGCTGCCGGCGCTGTGGTTACGGTTGTCACTAGTAGTCGCTAAACCAGGCGACGCGTACCACGTGTCAGAATCCGTTTCTTCCCCGCTTTCAGTGTCATACATGCAGGGCCGGCCATAGAAGATGCAGGGCCCAATGCAAAACGTAGGACCGGGACCCCTCTGAGCAGTGGCTATTTGACGCCATCATGCTCAGTCAAACTTGCTATGACCTTTTTAATGAAGATTTTCGCCGAAACGGCCTATATGAATCAGAGGTGGCCGGAGCCACTTTCTCAGACTTCGACTCTGCCCCTGTTCCAAAATTTTTGAATCCGGGTCCGGATCCGGGTCCGACAATTTTTCAAAGTTGAGAATCCGACTCCTGTTCAGACTCCGGCTACAATCATCGATCCAACCGTAA
>JGI24021J15306_10002582_pt1 | contig 19753 bp, 18 predicted proteins | sample Ectturendosymbi1_FD_15306 | JGI IMG/M metagenome (IMG submission 15306)
GCAAAACAGGAACATAATTTAAACTTCAAAAGGAACAGTTACATCCCCAAAATGTGTGTGGATCCTTGCCCCGTGGGGTCCACAACACAACCTCTCCATTGGCGTTGCGTTGGATGAGTAATTCACCACAAATGGGATGTGCGCGAAGAACAACACCATATATATGGCGCGAACAAACAATATCAGACTGATCATGGCATGTGAACTCTATTGTTGCTTTCTGCCACAGTGTGAAGCTTTGCGCACTTGCCGCTCGGGCTTTCCGATTGCAACAGATGCATGTCAGATACCCATAACTAGCTACAGTACAGGCATAATTGTAACCACTGAAAACTGTTGAACTTAGACTACGGTCTCAGTTATTTTTCTTTTATAATCGTAACCCAAACCCTAACCTGGCACACTTACCTAAAGTCCCAATCATCAGTATTATCAGCGTATTGGATGTGTAGAATATTCCTCTGTGCATGTGCACATGGCGCAAAGTCACAAATTTCGCAAGTCAGAAATCTTGCTTGACACCGGCAGAGGTGAAAATGGTCTTGGACTTGGATTTAAATCCTGCCCTATTTTAGTATCTTGGTTTTCTTTTCATACTTTCTTCTTAATTGGATTTGTATTGGATTTGTATTTGATAATTTTGTTTTGAAATTCTTCCGAAATATCGGTTCAATTTCGGGACTGCACATCACACTACAGTACTGTATTTATTTTAATTTATTTGTTTATGAGCAGACACGAAGTCCATAGTATGAACACACACACTCTGCAGAACGCAGGTCAATAAAAACAACCAAAACAGCACGCAGTACAAGGCATTGAAGCCGGTGGAATTACAGGGTTTTAGACACGTTTTGCAACTGCATTGAAGACAGAACCATAGGGTTACAGACACATTCTTTACACTAACGTTAGCTAACACGTAACACTTGTTACAAAACTACTGCGGAGTATGGCGCCAATTCATAAATTGGTCGAGTCTAGGTAAAATGCGAAAGCATTGTGGCATGACACGGCATCAATCAAACTGATATAACAAAGTTCGATCACTCATTCACAAAGTAAAATGCGATTAGAGTGTTCAAAGAATAGGGACGATTACAAACAATCTGACTGCATCAAAGCAAGTAACCATATGTTGTTAGATTTTCTGCATCTTGCGAGAAACAGGTAAGTTTCTTTTCGAAAAAGAGCCTCAAAGGTAGGAATGTTACATTCAACCTGGTGGCTACTAACACTCCCTCTCCAGGGCAGGTAATTGATCTGTTAAGTCTGTTTCAGTGGCGTTTCTCATGTATGTCGAGATTGCAGTGTGTTTATTGCGTTTGTTTTAATCAAGGTTTCCACAAAGGGTTTCACGGACCTTCAGGGGTGCACAGAAAGGTTTTTCCGGGGTCCTTGTTCATAACATGTGCATGATAAGATTGAAGCAAAAAGACGAAATAACAAAATGCCCGCTGTGATGTTCAAGCTTTCAAAAAAAACACAAATACACACAACTGTAGAATCCAGGCTTCAGCGTAACACAAAATCCGGCTCATATGAAAAAATATATTTATTCCATTTAACAAAGGTATGCAAGATGCAGTTACCCCGCCCTTAGCCCCGATTTATAGACAAAATTGCGTTTCATAGATATGCCAATTGTTATGCAAAAATGTCAATTTGTTACGTGATGAATTCCATGAAATATTCATGATTTTTAGTGTGCAAAGCAGATGATAACCTTTTCTGGTAGAGACCACTTCTGCCGCTACTACCCTACTGTCCAAAAGCAACATGTAGCACAGTTCATCATTATTTAATATTTATATGCCGTGATGTGCTCGAGTCATATTAGTCGAGTCAGTGTTATGAGCCTTGTGGCAGTTCCCTTCTAGAAGAAGCGAACCATCACACATTTAGGCCAATTCCACAAGAGCACTGGTCCATAGGAATGTCCATGGCACGCCCAAGTTAACAATAAAGAAACTTGGATCCGCGGGTCTTAGCTCGACACGCTCAGTTTATCACAACAAGATTGTATTCACTCATGGTTTTATTAGTATAGCTTTAAGTACTGCGATATTTACTTCAACAGGGGTTAATAATATATTTTTAACATACACAAGCTTTNTTATAATAATCAAGAGTTAATTCGCAATTCTATTATATCATCAGGAAGTGATAGGAGAGAGAGTAACCCATTTTAATAAGCAGTCATGCTACAACTTGCTTATAGCAATTGACTATACCTCCGGTTATGCCGTCAGTCTAACCGTTCTAGAATAGTAGTCAGCTACAGGTGTGTTCTAGTTCACGAATTCGCCAGACCCCACTAGTTCGCCAACTAGCTATTCATCAATTCGGCCTAAGCCAGAAAGGTGAAGCCCACTTCTGGTTTAGGTGTTGAGACTGGTGTGCCCACGAGATCAACTGATTCAGCTGTGTAGATATGCCCATACTTAAGCCTGTGTTGCTGTATTTTCATTGATAGATTTCGATCACGTGGTTACCCACTAGGTTTCGTGCTTTCGTACGGATTGCATTATCGTACATGTGTGTGGTGTGATCGGGCGTCCGTGACGTCATTTTTCTAGCAATTATGGTATTCGAAATCGTATTAATTTTGATTACAATTTTTATCATAGTTCGGACTGCGTTTTTCAATACGGTTTTCTAAGGGATTTTGTTACTCTCTCTTAACATCATAACACAACAAATACGCAAGTACAGTTTTACAGTAAATAATGTTTTTAGTATCCAACTTCGTTTGACTTGATTTGGATTCGTCAATAAACTTCGNAATTACGTTCTTCGGTTATTTTCTTTTGGTGATCAGCGTCTTCTCTTATGATTATTTCAGGATCACAAGAGGNTTCATNTTGAGGAGTAAAACGAACTCAACAGCCTTTCGACTCAAATCCCTCTTAATTTTTTTCGAATCATGTCGGAGTCGAGTCATGACGTGTCGCTTCAACAGTGGATCGCTAGAACCATCGAGTCACTTCAAATCATTGATTTGCAAGATCGAGTCAATGTCTAATCAAATGAAATTTAACATTTTTCTTATGTCTTTTTGCTATCAAATGGTCCCCAGCGATCTTGAAAATAGTTCCCAACATTGCTTCTGCAGTTTTGTTACCAGGTGGTTTAGATCTGAGTCTTTAATGAAAGCAGTTTTTAGCTTCCATTTTTCCTCTCTCCTTCACTCTCAGTCATTTCCTCAAGTTTATCCGAAACTTTCTGTAAGAAATATTGCTCCTTGTCTTTCGCATCCCCAACAATGACCAAAAAAAGACATGGATTTGGATTGAAATCTTGCCACGTTCTAGTATTTTCATGGATGTGGATTTTATAAATTCTGGTTAACCAGATTTGGATTGGGTTCAGTAATATTGTTTCGAAAGTCTTTGCTACTTTCATTTCAGTTTCGTAACTGGAGATTAGGCTACTGTATTGAAAAGTTCGGTTCAGCTGTGTTTCTCAAATCCGTTGCGATTACGCATTGTGTTTGTTTCAATGTTCAGCCTTGCTATGACCTGTGAAAGAAGTCTGCTCTTTTATGCATCATGTCATCAAAGTTACAGAATTAGTGTGACTTTCATTGATCCTGTCCTTTTTCTTGGCTCATCATCACTGTTGTATATAACGTAAAACCGAGGCTGGCCTCTAAACATTTAGCGCATTTAATCATTGCTTATATGTACTGTAGCCCAGTGTTAATGAGTCGTTTGTGTTGTAAACAGTGATGTGTCAGAGTCATTTTTGTCGAGTCAGAGTCACAAGTCCTTCGAGTCAAAGTCATCTAAAATTTATTCGAGTCAGAGTCATGATTTGGTAGAGTCGAGTCACAAGATCTGTCGAGTCGCTTCGAGTCACTGGTTTGCAAGCTCGAGTCAATGTTGAGTCACACGAAATTTCAAGTTTTTTCTACGACATTTTTTTAATATGAAATGGCGCCCAACATGCCATAAAATGGAACCCCATAAGTTGGGAAATTGTGCCCAACATGCTATTAAATGGTGCCCAATAAGTAAGAAAATGGTTCCCAATGTTGTTTTAACAAGTTTGATTGTAGGTTATTTATGTATAAGTTTTCTCAGTTTGCAGTTTATTTGTCATTTTCACTCTCAATCGTTTCAAAACGTCTAGCCCGACCTTGCAGCAAGTATTGCAACCTTTCAAATAGCGTTGTGGTGAATGTGTGATTCACGACGAAAGGGATGTGCGTGAAGAACAACGCTCATGTGGGGCGAGCAAGCAGAAATGACATGAGCACGACCTGGGATCTTTATTGTTGCTTGGTACCACAGTGTGAAGCTTTGCGCACTTGCTGCTCGACCTTTCCAATCACAACAAAGTGGTGCTTTGACCAGGATGTGAAGGTGGTGGCAGGTACAACCTTCACAAAAAGAACGTGCAATAGGTGCGGTTCATTGCAAAAACAAGGGTATGTTGTTACGACTTCTCGGTGGACACTGCATTGAAAGTGCGGTTTTCGGATACCCAATACATGAAAATGGCCAGAGATGAACATACACTTGGATGTGGATTTAAATCTTGCGACATTTCAGTATATTGATGAATTTGAATGTTATCATTTTTGCTTGAACAGATTTGGATTGGAATTGATTATTTTCTTTTGAACTTCTTCGCAACTTTTGCTTCAGTTTTCGGACTGCAGATTACTGTTCCTTTCGGTTCAGTTTTGGGACTGCAAGTTACTGTAGGACTGCATGTTAACACTGGATTGCACCCACCGACACGTTGGGAGCCATGTGTTGCAGGCACAATGCTGGGTCAATCTGAGCCAACCAAAGATAGAGTCGAACCGACAATCCTCAGCATAATAGCAATTGAAATTAGACATTTGACCAGGCATGCTCTTCTATTGCTGCTATGAATTCTACGTTATATGTGGCGTAACCACGTCGCCACATGGACTTAGGTTAATAACAGTGGCAGGAATTTGGATTTAAACAAGATTCGGTTTTCGCATTTGCATTATATTTTGGAATATAGTTTTTGGGTTGGATTTGAAGCTGAAAAACTTAAATCACATTACTGGTATCTGAAAAAGGTGCAAGGTCACAGTGTGAGGCCCACTGCCATGATCACGATATGCTAATACTACATTAAACCACGATGCGTTGTCAATATATTGTGCCCTGCTGACCCCTCGGTGAGAGCAAAGTCTCAGGTCTCCCTCTATGCAAGCTGGGGGAACTTGATCCTTAAAATGCAGCACAGCACGACTAGACAGCAGAGATGAGCAGACTGTGAAATTTTTCAGTTCGAGTCCAGTCCTGATCCGATAAAATTGAATATGATTCAGTCCTGATCCGCAAAATTTTTGAAAATCCTAAGTCCGATCCAATCCTGATCCGCCCATGTAAACCAATGAATTTATTTTGCCTCTTGAGGCAAAAGCATCACTGAAGCTATTTTGTCTTTAGCCAAATATGATTGGTTGAAGGCAAAATAGTTGTAGGAATGCTTTTGCCTCATGAGGCAAATTAGCCTTTTGGCATTTCCAAAGTTTAACAAGCTAGTGTCTATTTTGCATCATGAAGCAAAAGCACTGGTGGAGTTATTTTGCCATTAGGAGAATCCGATTGTTTGGACTGGTCAAATGACAAGGACGATACGGGATACACTTGGATTAGCATAAAGTCCTTGTATCATGACCTAAAACCCCAAACCTGAAACCAAAAACAAAACCTAAACTCAGATTAACCTATACATACAAAACCTAAACCTAACACCCAAAACCAAAACCTAAACCCAACACCCAAACCCAAAACCTCAACCCAAAATTAAACCTAGACCCAAAACGCAAACCTGAAACTTAATCCGTAGACGTAACCCCTAAATGTAAGCCCAAAACCAGTTGTTTTTCAACATTTTTCAAGCAGCGACCCAATTTGCAACTCAATCAACCTATCGACCCCTTCCTAAATTTTCTAGTCAGACATAGTAAATGCAGTTGTGTTTGCACAATAGGAAATTACAATGTCTAAAAAATAACGTGCGACATCGCTATGCTTAACAAAAATCATTTATTAAATTGATGCACGTGGCAGCATCAGTGAGGGAGACCCGTACCATTACAAATAACTCCCCAGCACGACTCATTCAAAACTAGAATAACTCCCAAGTTAGCTACAGCAATCAGATATTTGATCTACAAACGCTGCACATACTTTGGCCACAAAGTTAATCGTGTGTTGCCGAACGCAACAGCACTGTAATGGTTGTAATCACACTTAAAACAATTTTGAATGGAAAAGTAGACTATCAGTTTCGCAGGTAATAGTAGCGCAGCCAGAAGGAGACCGAAGAGGCCATGGCCTCCCCCGAAACAAAATTGCTGAGATCTTTGCTGGTACTTTGTATTAATTTTCAGCTGTTAGAAAATAAACGGAAGTGACAGTCGAACTCAAGACGACGTCAATGACTGACAACGTCATTGACTGGCCCATCCCGAACAAAATTATTGACTGCGCTACTGCCAGATTATTTTGACTACGACAAAAAGTGGTTCTATGTACGAAATTTATAATGTAGAAGTAATTATGAATATATTTATAAGAAGCTCTCGAGACCCTAGAAAAAAGCAAACAATCCCCCGGTTGATAACCACTGCCCTAAACCCCAAACTTTTTAGAAAAGTAGCCTACATAAAAAGCATTCACATCAAAGGAGTAATCTCTTCAAGCTAAGCCAAAGGAAATGGTGAGAGCAGAACCAACCAATACTTGCTCAACAGGCGTAGACACCACTCAACTATGTTCACGTTACTACTAGAACTCAACGTTATATGTGGGTAAAGGTGGATACAATTCGAATGGCAAAATAGTCTCAGCAGAGCTTTTATCGTTGATGGCAAAATTACACTGCCATTTAGCAAATCTGTAAAATCGGATCACAACTAGAATTTTTGATACGTTCAGAATAAGCATATTGAAAAAAAAAATTTTTTTCTCAATCCTATCCAGTCCTGATCCGCCAATCTTCAAAAAAATTGCAGTCCGATCCAGTCCAGATCCGGCCAAAATTGGCTTCAGTCCTGATTCAGTCCGATCCAGTCCTGTTCCGTGCTCATCTCTGTTAGACAGGCAAAACAGAAAATTTCCGCCAATCTTGATCGTCACTGAAGCAAAATATGCTCATTTCTTTGTGTGCAAACGAACTGGGTTTGTCCATCAGGAACTCCGAGTTTTGTAAAAATGACTGTGACTCGAGTCTCGAGTCATTAACTGTGACTCGAGTCGAGTCATTCTGTGAAAAACGTGACTCGAGTCGAGTCGATTCACCATTTTTCTCAACGTGAGTCGAGTCGAGTCCGAGTCACCAAAAATCTTGTCTTGAGTCGAGTCATTGACTCGAGTCACGCTATCACTGGTTGTAAGCCTGAAGCGTCTTGTCTGACATCTTACACGCTATTGCTGAACTTAGCACAGTGCTCTTCAACAGGGTTTCCGCGGAACCCTAGGGCTCCGCAAAGCATTTAGTGGGGTTCCGCGACTTTTAAGGGTTCCGTGAGGGTTCCTCGTTTTTGAGGAGAAATGATTTCTTGCTTCAGTATATTGGTGCGACACTATGGAATTTTTTAGATCACCGTGCCGCATTCAGACTCCAACCAAGTAGGCCCAGTTAGTTGTACAGGAAGTAGAGTGCAGATAGCAGAACAAGAGATATTGATAGTTGTTGCGTCATTTGTTGTTCATTGTTGTGCAATTAGGAAGAACGTTGTTGTTGCATCACAGTTGTTTTGCGATGTTGCCGATATAAGTACTGGTCACAGTAGAGCAGACTAATGAGTTGAGAGTAGACCATTGGTGCCACTCCTACTGTTTTTCCACTAGATCTAGTGCTTTTTCATTTCATGTAGTGTTCTAGTGGTTTTTCATAGCTATCTAGTGTGTTCATAGGTGTAGGAGCAAGAAAATTTTTGTGGGTGTGAAGGATTTTTGCCCGAATTTCCCCAAACTTACCCGAAAGATTTTTGTTCCACGCTTCGTGCGAATATTTTCTCATGAAGACCATATTGGGCGCCATTTCCTCAAACCAAAGCACGTTGGGCGCCATTTTTGTTCGTATTTTCAAGGAGTTTGTCCAGATTTTCAGGGTTTTTGCGAAGGTTTTCACAGATTTTGTCCAGGTTTCCCCAGATTTTGCCCAGATTTTCAGGGATTTTGCCCAGATCTTCACCAAATAAAAACTTCTGCGGGGTGTACACCCCCGGATCTTACACCCCTGCGCCCCCGGCTCCTACACTACTGAGTGTGTTTTATGGATTCGTGGTCCATATCACAGACGCCATCATAAACACAAGAGCACAAAAAATGGTTTGCCATACAGCAGCACGCTTTGCAGAATCAGTGTTTGCACATGACCAATATTAAGAGGAGCAAAACACTTTATCATCACCATAACTGTATCGTCATTAACAAGAGCACAAAACATGGTTAGCCATACAATAGCGCATTACAGAATCGGTGTTTGCACATGACCAACATTGAGAGGAGCAGAACAATTACCAGCATTTGTTATTTTTTGTATGCTTGGTTTCAGGGCCTTTGAGAGAAATTCTGCTACGGGGTACGAAGACCGATGGTTTCAGGGCTTCTCAGAGAAATGCTGTCAGGGCAGGGGAGGATCCAGCCAATAAGTTTAGGGGACGATTTCAGTGATATTTGGCAATCAACTCTTATTACTGGTTCATAACTGTAAGAGAGACGAAGTACCGTAAAACTTCTATTTCACCGCCATGGCGCTCTATTTTTCAACTCTTCCCCCATAGTGGTGTTCTATTAGAGGTGACGTTCAATTAGAGCAATGGTTTCCAAACTTGGGGTAAATTACCCACTGGGGGTAATATGCGATTCTTCGGAGCGTAACGAGGAACGGAAACCACAATTTTGTTCTGTATTATAACTCGTTGCTTTTTTTACGACGCAAAATATTGAAGGTAATAAGACATAATCGCTACCTTGATTTGGGTAACGGATTGAATACGTTTGTGAACCACTGAATTAGAGGGTGGCGCTTTATTTTTCGACTAGCTGGTTAGAATTTTGAGATAAAATTTATTAATTAAAAGAAAAAACATCCAACACATTTACATCTAACACATTTACAAATCGTGGCGTGATCCTCGCGTAACTTCAGGTCATTGCACTTTCGCGCTATCGAATAGGTCTTATTTTAAAGGTAGGGCTTATATTAAAATCATTCTGGAAATTCAGGCTAGGTCTTATTTTTAGGGTAGGTGTTATTTTTGGAGAAATACTGTAGAAAGGAGATTTCAGCCGTAACTATTTCCAAAATAGAAGAATTCATCAAAGTGGCGTTCAATTAGAGGGTGGCACTCTATTTTTCAACCCTACCTTTATAGTGGCGGTGTATTAGAGGTGGCGTTCAAATAGAGGTGGCGCTCAAATAGAGGTTTTACGGTATACTTCACAACCCTGCTGTGACAAAACAATGGACGGCAAAATGGCCTTATATCACGAATGCTGTTTTCCAAATTGTTCAAAATCAGGGTAAAAAAGTTACTTTCGTTGATTTTAGGAGGGCGATCGCCCCAATCGCCCACCTTTGGATCCGCCCCTGTGTCAGGGGGTACGAAGACCGATACTGGGCCTCCTCGCTTCTGGTGTCCTTGTCGAAACTTTATAGATTGTTTGCATAGTAATCAGAACACAGAGAAAACAGCTATCATGTTAAGACTTAGAATCAGATTAATTGTCATACTTGCAAGTGGTTTACACTTGTAATTTAGTCTTGATTACAGAAAAATTTAGCGTGCGTTCATTCATCCTCACGGGCCCCAGTACCTAACAGGCCCGAATACGATGTACCTCTTGTACCCACCCTCTCATAGGCCCTGCTTAGTTTGTATACCTTACACACATTTTTTACCACACAAATGCGCTGATGAGACGCGAACACCGAAATAATGCACCTACAACTACTGCAATTGATCTCCATCACACAGGAGCGTTGAGTAATTGAGGAAAAATGAAGATTTGTAAAAAGCATCATTTTAATGTGCTGCATTGCAAAATCTATTTGGCGATAATTAATATTCAGCAAGAAAACAAATTAGTGCAAGGACGCCAGGGCATTGAAGGAACCGGAAAGACCTTTTGGTTTTTGACTTTGATTATGTGCAATTGTAATATTTGCTAAAACTTCTACCTAATTACATCTTAAATTACACAAGACCATATAATGATAACTTGTTTTGAGTCAAACCACTACGAAGTCACTGTGATCATCTGTTAAAAGTTTCAGTGACTTGTACAAACAAACACAAGCGAAATTCAAACATGGGGGGTTCTTGAAATGGTTGTAACCATGTTGAAAAAGTCATGAAACAGATGCCATTTCCCCATTTTTCGATGTTTCGCATTTCAGAGCACAAAGAATTTCTCAACAGCAACGGTGTGGGTGTGTCATGTGTGGTTGGTCTTTTTCCCCTATGAAGCAATTAAGCATCGTGTCAAGGTGTTGCATTTCAAGCAATGTTGAAATACTTAAAGCGTAAAAGAATAATCGTCTGCATGTGTTCTACGGACCATCTGGTCTGAGACAAATAAATAAACATATGATGTTCATCAAACACCCGCCTGTTCTTAAGTACAACATAAATTTTCTTGTAATCTGACAAATATATCACGTATTTGTAATCTAGTATTTTTTTGTGAATCTAGTGTTTTTTATCATGAAATCTAGTACTTTTCCGTGACAACAGAGTGGCAACACTGCAGCAGACTCAACCTGAATCTAGAAGAGAGTAGATTGAGTCACAGACTAGAGCTGCTGTTCAACCTATGTGGAAATAAAGTATCAACAGTGTGAAACCCAACTTTTTACTATTTAGTCAAGCTAGATGAAGCAAAATAGCTAGTTTTCTCATGTGAAACGAAATAATTACAACAGCGAAGGTGTGGACGGTGATGGGCAGTGTAGTCCAAATGTAAAAGAGGCACCTAATCCGAAGCAGACCAAATGTGATTCAATTGACAAAGTTAGAAAATGGGATGACACATACTTGAGATACGGGTTCTTTTTGCGGTTGACCAAATTCTGAACATATAGCAGCTACATTCCAAAAATGCAAGAACGACCGAGTCATTAAATTTCTTGCTTTTTAACATCTGTAATAACTGTTCATTTGTTGAAGTGTCTAATAAAGAAATATTTGATTTTCTTACGAGTAATTCGTTATTTTTAATTTTTGTTAATGGGGGTTCCATGACAAACGCGGAAGTATATCAGGGGTTCCACGATTACAAAAAGGTTGAAGAGCACGGAGTTAGCAGAGCTTCTCAATGCATTGCTGCTAACAATGATTACGTTGACGTTTTGCAGTGTCAGTTGTTGTGGTGTTGTGAGCCAAACGGGGAGCATAAATTAACTTGAATTAGTTTTCAAACTTTTTGTTTGTCTTTGAATATTTGAGCTGGATTAGCTTACATATGGGCCTAGCAAGTGGCGTAACTGATGGGGGGCAAGCGAGCGAGCTGCTCCCCCTGGCAAGCTATATAGAAAAATTGGGTTCCTTTTAGTTGACATTTTGATATTGAGTATTCGTTAATTTGTTGTTTTTTTGCGTTTTTCCGAGTGTTTTCGTTTTTTTGTCTGGTATGGACATCCACGACATCCAGAGATTCACTATCATTTCTTAACTTTTTTTCTGAGTTTTGGGTAGTGGGCCCCTCTGCGATTACCAGTGGGCCCCCTTCAGAAAACCTTTGCCCCCCTTGACTCAAGCCTCCAGTTACGTCACTGGGCCTAGCCTAATAACAGTGATAAGAATTTGGATTTGAACAAGATTTGGTTTTGCATTGGATTTAAAAATATAGCCTACTGTAATTTTAAATTGGATTTGAAAACACAAATCCTTTCATCTCTGGAAAAAAACAAAGTGAAAGTAAAAGGCCGACTGCCATGATCATGATATGCAAATACTACATTAAACCACGACAATGTGTCCAATATAATGTGTCGTGCTGGCCTCAGTGAAAAGCAAGACCTCAGCTCCACCTCCATGTTAGGTGGAACACTTGCTCCTAAAAGTAGCACAACACCCTATCATTCCGGCAGCGCAGTTCGAAGCACTTAAATCTGAAATCGACTGGCCTACCACCAATGCAGCATTCCCTGTGAAAGTAGGTGATTGGTCCACGGTTCCGAGTTAGCGGTGATGTGTGCCCGCACAATCCCGTCACAACGGAGGGGCTTAGTCCCCAACCAAAGCACCAAGTCCCCCCAAATTGAAATATGAAACACCATAAGTCAATGGAGTTTTTGTCAAATTTTTAATGTCAAGCTCTCCTGCATAAACGTAAAGCCCCATTGAAAACGTTTGGGCGACGGTTCTTCGCCAGCGGACCACTCATGACACTCCAAAGGAAGAACAATCGAGTGTAATGGAACTTTCTTATTATTCAACGGCATTTAGTTAAGCCATCTTTTTGCAGCAAATGTTATTATTTTAAAAGAAATTTCGGGCCACTTAAACATAACTGCGACTGCTCTGCTCGTAACAAATGCATGAGATATTTTCTTCATTAATGATTTACATGGAAATTTGGCAAAAATGTTTAAGGATTTGATGCGATGAAAGGCTTGTTACGGCCGGTTAAAACCTGTACATTTTTGTTTTACTGAAACATTCCTAGTAACGTAATTTACCAGCTGCCAGGAGCGTGCATCGTTGGTCTGGTGCCATGTAGCTCGAATCCATCAAAGCTAATCTCGCATCAACCTGCACTGAATCCAGTTTTTCAACTTTCGCAGAATACATCGTTCCGGGTTTTTAACGTTTAAAATAAGGTCGACGCAGATATAAGTGACAGAATGCGCGCGACGCAAAGTTTTCTTCTGAACGAGAATATTGAAAAACAGTTTTGTTCTTGTTATTGCTGTACAATGCAAAATTAGAATGAAAGTAGCTGTTGACATTGCATTTTGTTTCAAATCAAGGCACAGTCACCGAAGGCCTAATCTTGTAATTTATTGTGTTGTCCGTGTAGCAGGGATGTTCCACCTTGATGACTTTGCCTGGCAGCGCGTGTCGGAGCTCGTAGTCGCGTTCGCGAAATTTCCTTCCGTTGCCGTAAAAGTGAACGAGAGTGCTTTTCGTGAACCCGTCGGTCGGCTTCGTCGCGAGGGCTTCCGAACGACCTTGATAAATGGCTGTAAAAACGCGGTAAGCCTCGCTGCAGATCATTTCTTTTAAATTTTTGTTTGAATGCGACGTTAGGTAGACCAGTGGCGTGGCTAGGCCAAAATGTTTGGGGAGGGCCGAAAATTATTTATCTTTAAGCGTGCAAACGTATTTTGTTTGAGACACCGCCTTGAGACACCAGCAAAAAATGATTAGATATGCTAAGAATTTGTGGGGTTGGGGGCAGGGTCTCCTGGCCTCCCTTGGCTACGCCTGTGAGGTAGACTACTTGTATGTTTCTGACTGTTTTAATGATAAAACGCAACCCCATAAAACGAATCTACATTTACATGTTTAAAAACGGTTTAGCAAATGACAAAGCGCTTTGACATTGTTCAAAAATAAACTAGAAGTAGAAATAAGGCTTATTGTTGTCACCATATTCCTAGATTAACTGTGGCAAGCCTGTGTAAAATGTCTTCTCAGCTTCCTTTTTGCTTTCAACTTTGTTTGTAAACAAGATAAACGTCTGCAGATAAACTAAACTAAGCAACCAGGCTGTTGCGCACTATCACAGACAAGTTTCGCCTTACCAAAGATTACTATACATTTTTCAAGAACCAAAAGCGCAGAAATTGAGCAGAAAAGTTACAATAATAAATACTATAGATATAGATAATTATTTGGGTAACATTTTGCTCAAACAATTTTGTAACACCAAATTACTAATTTTTTCTGTTTCAAGGCAAAATTGGAATTCCGTCTGAATCAAAACAATTTTCTCCGATAACAAGTTGTGCAACTAGGGCGAAGACATTTTAATAAGCCAGTGGTAACTTTCGGTTACTTTCAAGGACGAAGTCAACGACTTATTCAGCACACCGAAAAAAAGTATATTGGTTATACCTCCTCGAAATTTTTCTCCGTATTTCAGTGTGTAGTGAGTGTCAAAGTGTCCTTTGTCAATTTTGCGACAAACGTATCGCCCGTTATTGGTTGTAAACCCAGTTGATTCTTTGCATCCAACCGAATCCATGTTTTTGACATCGTCTCGTGAAGCTTGCCTTCCTTGATACCAGCTTGAAGAAAGCCTTTGATGACATGACGATTTAAGTACGTTAGCCCAAATTTGTAAACAGGAATGCAATTGTAAAGCACTGAAAATGGACTTATCATAAAAATATTATCTTTGAAACAGTTTTGAATTAAAAAATGACACTAATGCACGGTGAGAAAAAAAATTGTGTCGAAGCAAAATTCGTGGCTTGCAACGTAAACGCAGAAGATAAATCACCTATTGTACGTCACTAGGGCAATAACGGAATACTGTGTAAAAAAGCTACCGCAGATTGCATGTGGTGTTTTAATAGAATGCTGCACTTAAGAACTCTGTCAGTTGAAGCAACAACTCATGCAGGGTGACGTTTAGTTTGTTGTTTTGGTGTCTATTACTTTCGCTGATAGTTATTCACATTCAGAACAATCAAAGAAAATGTCGTCAGTGATTTCTGTTTGTTCGTATTCCTTTTTCGATCTCCGCTTAGGACAGTATGGTCGGCAAGCTGTAAGCCTCGGCCCAATTGTGGGCCGTTCAGCAATTTTTATTGGGCCGCACAACACTTTCTGTTGTGGACCGCGTATGTAACGTGTAACAGAATACGGCACAAGTTTAAAATTGGGTCTTCCAAAATAAGCATGCGCCTTTAAAATACTATGGCTACTGAAAGGGCGGTTTGGACCACCATAACGAACGTGGCCTACGACAACGGTACACTACATTTGTAAGCAAGCAATACGCATTATATATACAGTGGCTACACCCAGACTGCCAGACTAAAACTTGAAAGCTGTGTAACGCGCCAATTAATGAATCATCATTGGTGAAAGAACTTTCAGGTTAGGAAGAAATGATACCCTTTTCCTTTTTTCTATTTATATATCAGCATAACCCCAAACAGTATTCGCACTATAGTCCTAAAGATTGGGAAAACTGGTTTCGTCATTATCAGAAAATTATCTAACGTATAAATGGATCATGAACTTTGTTGTTCCGTGCTCACAAAATGGGAGCTTTCAACTGCCGCAAAGTTTTCAGTTTTAAATCGGTGTTTGTGTCGATCCTCATCTATGGGCATGAACATTGGGTAATGGTCAAACAAGTGCTATCTCAAGTACAAGTGGCAGATATGGCATGTTATCCTAGAGCTTACGGTGTGACATTCCGCGGCAAAGCGGACGGCTGTGAAATTCGTAAGTACGTTGATTGAATGTCGAGCCACTTCTCCAAATAGACAAATTCCAGCTATGTTTTTATTTTAAACTTATTAGCGGTCAAGGCGCCTCTACATTGTAAATCGTATCAGTTTTTTCAAAGCCTTGCAACGTTTCTGCATTGTCATATATGAATAGATGTTATGAGGATGCCGGGCCGGATTTAGGGGAGGGCTAAGTGGGCACCTACCCAGGCGCCTCCACAGTCCTGAGGCGTACTTTATATTTACATATTTACAGCTAACTGATGATGGTATTTCTTTGACTTCGAATCTTATTTCCTTGGGGTACTAAAGGCCTCCACATAAAGACTGCCCTGAGGCCTCCACACGTCTAAATCCGGCCCTGGATATAAGAGTAAGATACTCACGTTGTTGGTGTAAAGTTCACCAACAGCAATATGCTTTTTGTACCTTGAGGAAAGCAACACTAGAAGCCGAAGAGATTACATACTTACGTGGAATTGTCAGGTCCTCTGATCATGTTGACAAATTCAGCTGGGTCATGTTTTTCAATCCGCTTTGCCATTAAAGAAGGAGCTTGATTAAGGAAAGTGAATGCGTCACGTGGCACTCTTTTGACAAATCGAGGCCTGGCCGTTTCGTGACTGTAGCCTGCAAACCGCGCAAGAAATATTCTTGAGATGGCGCTAACTGCGATATCGCGTTTATCAAAGAATAGTATTTCTTTTGGTAAGTATAAGAGCAAAACTAAAATTGAGATAAAAACTTAATATCTGTTTGAGTTTTAAGTTGCGAAAAGATTGATTAGGTTGCTGTGGTCAATTCATGCACTGCACACCAGTCAAGAAGAAATATAGTACAAGTGGTGGGATTCGACCGATTCGCAAGAACCTGTTCTTGGAATGTCTTTGATCCCGAGAACAAGTTGTTGGCTTAAGCCAGGAGTTCTTAATTTTTCCCCATGAATACCTTACACTTATAACTTATTTTGGCAAACCTCTCATAGACCTGTTACTAACACGAAGATCAACCTTTGCACTTATATCGGGCCAACCAGCATGGTTTGCCTCTGGAGACTGTGATAATAAGAGAACCTGTTGTTAGTGAGTGCTGGAGTGAGAGAACCTTTTCTTAAAAGTTTGAATACCATCACTGAGTAGCACCCACATTTTGAGTTTTATTGGCGCAAATTCTTAGCGTTATCTCGAAAGACAAACATGAAATGCAGCGACACCAAAAAAACCTAGTTTGTCCGAGTTGCCCCTCTTGCTTATCAAAACGTTTTGGGGTGCAGTGAAAATACGTCTCAATAAAGTGGTGGCTTTGGATTTTCAGCTTTAAGGGCCACGTTGAATCAAGCCACGCAAAATACAATTGGCTTTACTTTCACACTGATTCTTCGAACAACATATTTGTTATCTCGGGTCCTCACCAGTTTCCCGTTGAGCTCTTTTGCAAACCCCACTGTTTTCCTCTCGTCCGTTCAAGATTGGCCACTTGACAAACTTGTTTTGTTTCTCACTGACTTCGGTCAACCTGCCACGTTGGTGGTTGAAATGCAGTTAAGCAGTCGATCGATCATATGTGCAAAATATTTCAATTACAGATGGTACAATAGTTTCGGAGTAATTTTTGCCCATCTCATTAAAATGCGTCAACAACTTTTATTCGCTGACAACCTATTACACGCAACATCGCAACAGACCCTTAAATCATGCACAGTAGTAATGTAGATGACACAAATTCAGATGATGAAGCTAGTGGGACTCCTTTTATCAATGACTAAGCTATTTAAAAAAAACGAAAAGTAAGACAAAGGTGTCGGAAAGATTTTTCCCAGGGGTGGACATTTTTTTCCAGTGGCGGCCAACCATACATCGAGACTAAGAGAAAAACATTTTTCATCCAAAAAATTAACAGCAAAATTACAAATTTCAAAATCCAGCTGGGGAATTGGTCCTGGGGTGGCGGAACCGGTGGAGCCGCATGTGCCTATTCCCCCACTTTTTGGGGGTGCCTGGTCCACCCTCTTTTACATTTCGAGTTTTTGCTTAAAAAGTCTAAGCAACACAATTAGTATTGGGTCCATTGTAAAGTAAATATCTTAATGAAAAAAATTTTAAATAGTTTTTTTGACGTGCGCTTGTGCCCCCCACTTTGAAAAAGGTTCTTCCACCATTGACTTGGTCCCCCTGCTATCCTTTCCGACGCCCAACGACACGACGCTATCTTCATACCGCACACCAATCATTGGACTTCTGACCTTTCCGAGATCTCTCCACCATGTGGCGCTCGAGGTAAATACTGAATCGGATCGTAATGATGGTAATGGGTAAATCCAGATGGTTCCATAGCGCCCACATCCTTAGAATGCAAAAAAACTTTAAAGATCTTTGACAGAGGATTTTAATGCATTAAAATATAAGCGGCGCATTTTGTAGAAATGTCATTGCCTGGTATTTTGTAAATTCAGGACAGCACGCAAACTGCAAATTTTGTTGTAGTATATTTGTTGACCTCTGCGATGGTCAAAAAAGGTCCTCTTGTGATATACAAACATACATTCATTAAATCAACACGCCGATAAAAGCAGCATATTGGCCAACGAAGTACAAGTGCTTAACTTATTTTCAAACTAACAAAGGCTTTCGCATTTGTTTTTTTCAATACAGCTTCGACCAATCTTCCATATTTTGAATGCTTCGTGCTTACAATTTTATTGTTTTATACTTTACAGCAAAAGTTGCTGAACCGATGTTGCGTCGTGATTTGGAACTAAAAACGACTGTTTACTGAGCAGGGTTTTTTCTCAATTTTCTGACTGCTTCCTTAAGCGAAAAGAAACATACACGACTTGCAAGGTTAGACAAATTTAACTCAATAGCACTTTTAAGGCAGAAACACATGATTCCAAAATTTTCTAAGGAGAAATACTGGTATTCTTCCTTTTTCTTCTGGTGTTACAAGCCTGATCGTAATACAAAGTGTTTACGCATACTACCACTAAGCTTGTGCAGAAAAAAGTGAGTAGACGATGAAAGTGGTAGACATTTTTATTAGAACAAGGGTTTTAATTCCAAGTAACCAGTCCTCGCAAAGATGACGCAGTTGGACCAATCAGCATTTTTTTGACAGGAAACCGATTTCAAGTAAATAGAGGCATCCTCAGTCATGAAACGTCTAAGCAATTCTTACGTGAGACATATCAAAGGACTGAAGCACGGGCAAAGAAAGCAAGCAGAGTCCAGACTAAAATGGAAAAAGCAAATCACAACCTGCGACAAGCCATAACTGGATGGGAAATAGGCAGTTCTCATAAGCCTGGTTTTCACCGAAGTTGAAGCGCCAGTTACCGAGCAACGGAAAGTACAACTACTGTACCAGCAACGCTGCAGTGACGGACAGTGAGATACGCAAGAAGAAAGACGATCTTTATTTTGTCAGGTTGACTGTTCATGTTTTACTGTATCGACTATCGAGATTTTTCATGGTCGCAGCCACAAATCTGTCCTGTCTTCCACTAATGCGTCTATAAAGGACGCCCGTCTGTACACTAGAACGCGCTCAGGTGCTGAAGCTTTCTCCGTATCAGTCATTTTAGCTCCATATCAGCACGGTTTCAAAACGATAAGTGTTTTCCAAGCAGTGAACTCAAGTCTTTCATTTCAGCAGATATGGTGCGGCCATTCTCAACTAAAGTATTTTTAACGTTATCAGAAATAAACACCTGACTGTAACTTCTACTATACTTTTAGTGCATTGATAAAATATGTCTAGGCATTTTGACTGAAGCAGTGCGCCGTAACGATCTGCTCTGCATGGTACCCTTAAATTGCGTTTTCACAGCCACGCATTTGCAATTGTTAAAAACAAAAGCCACAAGACCTTGAGATGTAGATTCATTCTGCAGCTTGGTTCTCCTTTGTAGCAAGTTCTCGCTTCCGTACTAAGGCTTAATGATCCTTGATCGAGATGGGGGACGCTTTTGCCCTGCAACCTAAATTTCTTAGATTAAACAGGAAAAATCAAACCTCAAAAACTATCTTTTTTCACCGCTTTCCCTTTTTGAAATAAATTCTGCAACAGAGTGCTAAACTACAACATTAAATAACCAAACATTAGTAATTTGGAGACCCATCTGCATCAACTTTCTCGTGCAATGTTTTTGAAAATTGTATTTTGATATTATACCCAAAAAGTTTCCATGGATGATGTCTTTCAAGTCAGGGCAGAATATCTAATTTTGAAATAAGTTCACTTTCGGTTAGCTCGTCTTTTTGCGCTCCTGTCGGAGGGTCGCGAGTCGTCAGCGGCGCCCAACTCTCAGGGGCGTAAAAAGGAGGAGCAAGGGGGG
>JGI24021J15306_10002583_pt1 | contig 19751 bp, 12 predicted proteins | sample Ectturendosymbi1_FD_15306 | JGI IMG/M metagenome (IMG submission 15306)
TGCGGAACAAAGCAAGAAGGGTGGAACGAAGTAGGGGAAGGCTTGAGGGCGAAAGTCGAAACATAAAATGCCTAGAGCCGCAAGGACTATGGAGGCGTTCTTTAGTCCAGTCGGTAAGGCATTGCGAATTTGGCTAAAAGAGTTAATCTCTCCCTGGGAATCATGATAGTTCGATACCCGGCTTGAAGTGGAACAGGCGGGCAAAAGTTCCTCTTCACATAACTGGAAACGAAAGCACTCAGATAAGACTAAACAAGTTTTTGCATGCTCCCTAATGTAACACAAAGTTGCAAAGACCAGACCTAGAAAGTTGTAGGGCTGAAGCTATGCTCAGATTGTTTATCGCTGAGCATTATTCTATTGTATTAAAACATGGAACCATTTGAAAGAGATCGTCAAAAACCATGGGCGTCCGCAGAAATTTTTCCAGGGGGTGCAAAGTCGACATTTTGCTTATTTTTCTCAGTTTGTTGGCGGTGCAACGCAAATGGACGAACACAAAACATGTCCAATGTTACGGCAACAATTACATACCCTGTTTTCCCTATAAGAAAATTTTACACTGAGAAAATGTTTTAATGAGAATGAATATTTTAAGACTGAATTAGCAAAGTTCTAAAAGAATTACAAACTTAGTGAATTATTAGAATAAGCACAAAATCTTATCAAAATACGAACAAATTACACATTTAATTCAAATATCTTTTCCTTGTTTTCGTGTTTTTCCAATGTTTGGAAGGTTGCAAGTGCTTGAGAATGAGATTTCATTGTGCAAATGGTCTGATGGTACTGCGCAGTTTCGCACTTTAGAGACAGGGGCGGGTCCAGCTGGTAACTTTAGGGTGGGATATTTCAGTGGTAGTCAGTTTCATAACGGCTTCACTACTGCAAGAAGAGATGATGTACACTTCACTACACTGCTGTGATGAAACAATGGACGGCAGAATGGCTATATATCGCGAACAATAAGACAATTCGAACATGACGAAAGTCTTATATGGAATTGGTTTTGATGTGTTATTTTCCGAATTGTACAAAACTATGTTGAATAAAGTTACTTTCTTAGATTTTAGTGTGGGCGACCGCCCCCCTGAACCCTCCCCTGTTTAGAGGGAGCATTGGTTCAAAAAATGCGCTTTTTCGGCAGCAATGCTTCTTTTCACACATGCTTCTTTCAGGCACGTAACGAGCTTGGGACAGCAATGGGAGCGATGAGTTTTCTGAGAGGGGCCAAAAATATTTGAACTATGTCCAATAGTTTTAAATGTTGTCCAACACGTTCTTACAAGGGAGAAGAAAAATTTTCCAAGGGGTGCGTCTCTCCCCCTGCGCCCCTAGTAACGGACCAGGCTTCTTTACACATAATACAAACCAGAGACGGGAAAACTTGTTCAATGGAAGAGTCATTTGCAGAAAACTAAAAACACCGGAGAGCCGCAAAAAAACAGTTTGTAGTGTCAATACAAATACTGTTAAAGAATGCAAGTTTTACATTAAAATGATGTATAGTGATTGTCAATATTAAGTTTTTGTTTGATTTTCTAGTCCCCGAAAATCTGGACAGCACGTTGCTAGATGTGCGAATTAATTCTCCCAAGTATTCATTTTTCAGGGTTGCACAATGGTTTGATTTTACAAACTTCATTACAGAGAAACAAAATTCGTAGCAATATGTCGTGCTGTATACAGAAATGAGTTGCACACTGGTCTTTTATATTCTGGATATTTACTTTCTGCAACCTGTTGCCAGAAATTAACTGCAGAGTGGCATTGACTTACGTTTTTGTAGAGCCAGATTAATTTGTATTTCGGCCAGTTTAATTGCTGCAGCAGTCAAGTGTGTGACAAACGGTTGGTGACTGGACAGCCATCCGATCGATAGGCCTAACTGCACGTTCATGAGGGCAATTTTGTTGTAAAATACAGGGGGGGAATCTTGGTGTGAAACCAGTATAGTCATCGTGTCGATGCAGAAGTGAAGTTTTATAAAAACAGATTCCCAATCTTGTTTTTAAAGGTGGTTTGAAAGGAACACTATTCACGCGTTTCTTTAATCTTGCAGATGATTTACAAATTAATCTACTTAAATTTGTTGCTGGACACGGTACTTTATTTCAGCTTGTTTGCATTAATATTATATTTGGATACAAACAAGCACAGCAATATAGTAAAATACATCAACTGGGTTTTATCAGAGCTGTCGGTTGGAGTGCCCAACATACTGAATCGCATTGGTCGCACGTGCATATCATTCTTATAGTAGAACAGATCAATTTTTGTGCATTTTATAAGAAGTGTGGGTTATAGCGCGATTTAATGTCTTGTTCAATTTGCTTAACGTTTCAAAGACAATAAATATTTTCCTTGCACATTTCGTTTTTTTGAAAAAGCCACAAATGTTGCTCCTGGACATCATGCATTCAGTCCCACCCCTACCAAAATCTCCATTGGTATCTTCTTACCAGTAGCAAAAAAAGTTCGGCTTATAATTAGCGTAACCTACTTAACAAAATGATTTCAATCTCTTTTTACTGCTGCTGGGTGGAGGATGTATCCTTTCAATCTCCACATGTCAGCTTCTGCATACATACCCATCTAGCCTACAAAAGGTAACTATTGTCTTGTGTTTTCTATCAGTAATGCTGCTTAGCTCTGTCTCTTCGCAGTCAAATTTTTGAGGTTTAACATAAGATTGTAATAGATGAAATTAATGTCATACAAGTTCCATTCCAAGAGTTCTACTTGCATAAAGACAATCTCAAATATATTTGAGATTAAGCGGAAATCAAAATACATAACGGTGAATTTGAAAAAATGTACCAAATTCTACCTGCATCACCACGAAAATAATGTCCAGCAATACTAGGTGCCACGTACCTGTAAAACAAATGTTTCGCACTTGGATGCAAACATTGCTGAATTGTGGATGGTGCCGTCGCCAGCGGGGGGGGCAGTGGTGTCCGGCATCCCTATTTAATTTAAATTTAAATTTAAATTCCGTTCCTCCCATTTCATGTTTGGCGCCCCGGTTGGTGCATACATTCAATGTTGTATTTAGAAAATATGCCCACCCGTGTAGTTTTTGTCCGCCCTGTTGCGAAATCCTGGCGACGGTCCTTATTGTCGGTTTGGTTAAAATCAAATAATACAGATGACGTACGAACTGATGTATTCACCACAGAAACAAAGTCGCAAAGTGTAAGAGTCACAGAATAAACATCTTCTGTATATGCTGGTCACCGTTGTCCTGACATAACATGAAGTGAGAGTAAATGTATACTTTTTCTTTAATTCATAGTCAACTCCCAAATTTTGAGCTATAGGTCAATATATAGCTAGGTCAAGACTTCTCCAACGTTTTTATTGAAATCCTGTTTACTAATGGTTGAAGACCGTCTTTCGCAAAACTACCCATCCTAAAACTAAGTCTCCGCAATAGTTCTGCTTTTTCTCTTCGCCAAAAACTTCGCAGAGATTTGCCTGAAACTTTAATCTTTCTAACATTATATACACCAGCACCATTAAATTTTACGCTGTCTGTTTCTGAATACGTGTCAACCAATGTTACAGCAAAGCCAGTTACAGTATATTTCTTCACAAAAATAAATCATGCCTGTACTCTGGTCTCTCACATGTGCAACTGTAAAACTCTCATTGTTTCAAGGCAATGACTTTATTATAGTACACCCCACAGAATCAGTTGTGGGACAGAAGCAATTGATCATCTTTCGCGGTCTCCAGAAATACGAAAATGCTAAAAATCATTTTATTGAAGCTAAAATTTATAAAGCAACGGAATCAGTGATACCATACCAAACTCTGTCTCATCATCAACTCGGCTATGTGTACCATCGAACATGAAAAGGTCTTCACACAAAACGTGACAAGCGTCACTTTTATTTTTGAAACCTCTCCGAATACAAAACGTGAAAAGAAAAAAGTGGGGGGACATGGCGTATTATATCCCACCGTCTGAAAAAGTGGGGGGATACATCTTCCACCAAATTGCGCCCATGGTCACGTTGATGATTTCAGCACTTTGATTTTGCTTCTTTAGAAAACCTCGAAGAATATTAAAGCAGTTTTTCATAAAAATATTAGCGAACGTACGGCAGTGCTTTTTGGACACCGAAACTTGTACATTTGTGCTATAGACACAAAATTGTCTGAAAGGAAATTTTTACACACAAGCCCAGATACGTTGATGAAGAGAATCAGGTAAAACAGACACCATTCTACAGTGACATCGTTAGGACTGCCTCTATTCAAGTTGTCATAGTAAGAACCAAAGTTTTGACAATAAAAATATGCATCTGCATTCTGCATCAAAAGAAAATATTTTTTCGATGAACATACCCTGCTGCGTAAACTATAGCAAGTAAGTGTCTTCAGCAATTTTTTATTCTAAAGCACTCAAGTTTGTCAATACTTCATTTTCACTCTTCTATCATTTGCGTGAGCATCAACAATTCGCAAAGGTGATGCACGGTTGCCTTCGGAGTCCAGGTCCAGCTGCAAAGACAGCTTCATGTGATGAATGCGAACTTTCTCTATTACTGATTGTGCGATTATGAATATGTCCCTCCAGAACCTCGGCAGAGTTTGATGAAGCTCTTCTCCAAGGGATCAGTGATAAACCATCCACAAAAATCACATCATCATGATCGCATTTAAACAAGTATTACTTGGCTAGCTGAACAAATGCGCGTTGCAAGTGCGTGATATAAACCAAAAAGTGTCAACTCTTAGCTGGCGCGCCCTTTTCCACTTTTCTTCTTTTTCTTGGTCATAAGAGCAGCATCTATGATGAGCTTCCAACGTTGGTCGTCTGTTCATCGAATGCAAAAACTTGAACCAATGTCTAGCCTACAAGAGTTTCGTTTGTTTTGTTTTACTTGGTCATCAAAGTTATGATGATCCATAGATGTAATGGAGATCATGCTGCTTTAAAATGTTTTCAGATAAATTCTTCATCTTTGTCTAAAACGACATTTCAACACTGCTCTGTTTTTCAGTTGTACAGTATATGAAAAACGTAGATGAAAACATACGGAAATAAATGTCACAACTTACGTAAAATCACTGGCACTGTTTATAAAGCAAACGTTTGTTTGTGCTCCAGATACTTGTGTATTGCAACAAGGGATATGTTTAGGATTCCGCCATCAACCAAGCCGTTTGTGATCAACGCGAAGAACGTTCTGCTTACAATTGACGTTACAATCAGCAACAACGGTCCTGATCATGCAAAGTTTATAAAACTGAATGTTACTTCACCAGGATTGGCTTTAACGTCGGTGAGCAGACATTACTAGTGTGGATAAGTCGTGGATCCGAAGGGGACTGATGATGATGATGATGTTGGTCCCACCTAAAAAAAACTTTGACCAAACAGGCTATCTGAAGCAATGATTCTTTTCCAAAATGCATCCCCAAAAATTGGCGATGCTCTTCAACATTTTCAAAGTTGCAGTTTTAGTTAGCATGAACTGCAAAGCTTCTCAGTGCCTTTCTGGCCCTTGTGCTTTTTTTTACTAAGTCTAAGAGGTGTCTCAATGTTTCTTATTTGTGAATAGTGCAAAAACGTCTTCTGCAGCGGCGATATCGATTTTTTTTGTGTCAGTTTTCACAGCGTTGAAGTTGTTATACGGGAAAACAGCCGTAAAGAGAAAACCTTAGAAATCTATTTTATCACCACAACCACTTTTATTGAAGTTCCAAATGTCGTGTCACTGCTGCCACAACCTCTGCAACTCTGGCATCAAATAAGCCTTTCGACCATGATGGCGTCGCTTTGAAAAGTTTAATTGACCTAGGATTTTGGAAACTTTTGCAAGATTGTTTGCATCTTACATGGAGCAACTGCTAACAAAGATGCTTTAATTTTTTTCAGGTGAAAAGTTCGTGTGCCAACCTATCAACACCTCTTAGCTCGCCGGGACAAGCCATTATCGTATTGACTAAGGCGGTCGCCGTGCTGTTGAACCAACAGAATGTAAAGGATAAGTGTGTTCTTAACTTAGATAGACACTGATATTGAAATACAATTAGATCTCCTAGCGATTATTAATTAACTATATTTATACAGTGCAAAGTAGGTCTTCATTATTCTCTGTCACAATTGAGGACAAATGCTACAATAACTCAAGTTTCAATCATTGGAAACGTTTTTTCGAGGTATGTGCTGCTGAAGCACACTTTGGTGCATGAGGCTCGAACAGAGCAGGTTTCATTTAAAAACTACTTCGAAATTAAAAACATAAGCAAATTCTGCAAAACGTTTCTGAAATTTTCAGCTACAGCACATCTGTGGATCCATCAAACGCAAACAATGAATTTCAATACAGTCTTCCCATTTTGTACAGCACCATCTTACAGCTAAGTGGGTAAGAAGTGTTAACCAATTTAGAAACATGTTTAGTTCTACAGCGCATATGAAATTGCACTGGTGACGAATAGCTGAACGTAGTTATACTTAGCAATGTCTTTTCTTTTCTGACTGTCTTGTATNTGCTGGTGGTCAATTACGTTNGCGAAGTCTCTTTACAGTGTCAACTCTTAGTTTGCCTCAAAGTTNAGACCGATCTCAACATGGCAGTTCTTCTCGAAGGCATTTCAAAGGAAAAATGCTTTTGCATTATTTGATTTTCCTGAAATATCTGAACTCCTCACCTGAAAACAAGGATCGCTTTCACGATCTCATGTACAACACAATACTGAACATTTGGCTGTCTTCACAAAGCTACATCATCCACTGTCTAGTCGAGCAAATACTTGCGTCAGTTTTATGCTGTTAGGTCTATTTGGGGTCTTACCAAGATGTTGCAAATTGGTAAATTAGCCTTCTTGTCTGGCGCATGGTGTAAAGAAACCTAGGGAAAGTCTATGTAAGACCTCCGTTCGGTTATGAGAAATGCAATCCTCCGTGGAGTCCAGTCGTCTTGGCCAACATTGCCATCGGAACGCATTCATGGGGACCATGTGCGTGCATCTTGTGCATCGGAAACTCAGCATCATTTTTAAACAAAACGGCGTTGTTTAATATTGTGCGCTGTTAGTATGCACTTCTTTGTTGGTGAATGTACAAGTATCTTGTAGGCCTACATGCGTTCTTTTTTGATTACACGCGCAATGATTCCATTGTCGACAATGTAGGGATGGGCCGTAGTGGCAGTAACAATGCACGTAGTATTTTCTTGTTCCTGCAACACAGTGCAAAACGTAACTAAGCAGCAAACGTGATAGAAACATCAGCAACAGCAACATCAGCAAAACAAGGACTTATCATTGAAATTCCGGAAGGAGAAACGCGATAGTGAAAATGGTTTTGGGGAGAGGAAACAGTGTGAACGTAACACATCAGGAGTGATATTATTGTAACCATTTTACATTTTAATACAAATCACTAATGTTACAGAAGTCAAAAGGCGAGTATTGATTTCAGTGGGTCGATTTTAAAAACACATCTTACAGATACGTCAGTGATCCAAGCAACATAAATTTATGAAATTGCGAAGCGTCAGTTGTATTCAGTGAAATGTTTGATTGATAGGGACCAGTAGTGAAACGTATTTTTCTTAAGGTCAACTCTTCACTAAACGTTAAAATCTCTATGAAAACCACGTTTATTCCAGCATCTTACGGAAAACACCACTGAGGATTAAAATTTCCTCTGCAAGGGGAATTTCTGAAAGCACCATACGGATTTAAGACAACTTGAAACAATCAAAAAAATTTTCACGTATTTATATAACACCTGCTTAGGCGCAAATGATTGCTGCTCTTGGCGGATGCAATTGGAAAAATGTGTCAGGAGCAAAATTGTTGCAATAAACATTCGCATCGGAAGGATTTTTTACAGGAGAGACTAACAGTGCATTTTTCCATGTGGTGGCCAAAAGCATTTTTTCAGAAAGACAACAGTGGTAAAATTTCATTTTACCAACTCGATACTAAGATAAAAGCAACTTTGTACTAAATGGTTAATGGAAAACATTCAACCTGCCAGATCTATGCCCCCTCATCCTGCACCCCCTTCCGATGCCATTGGCTATAAAAAATCACACTATTTTTTAGTTCTTCAACTCCGGATTCTGTATTTTTCAATTACTCAACCGCGAGCAACGTAACTCAGTCACTGGATGATCCTATTCTGGGAGAAAATCTGACAAATGTGCAACACGCTTACTTGGTATGTATGCACTTGTGTATCGTATTAAGAATTCCGTCTTCCAATAGAGAATCCAAGTTCGTCAGAATAAAAATGAGAACTCCAGCTTGCTTCTGTTTCACGTGAAAATATAATTGTTCTTGACGTTTGATGGACACTGAATTAATTTTCCTTTGAATTCATTGGACCAAGAAATCGCTTTGTCGCATCTTTTCAAAGAAGCAAGCTGGACAATATATTTGACAAGTATTGGATAAATACAAACGGTGTTTAAGTACAGATTAAAGTATAAAACCAACGCTCGTAAAACAAGAAGAGATACAGGAAATTATTCTTTTCAATTTTTTCAGTCTGTGCACAATAAGTTTCAAGTAGATTTCAAAAAATCAAGCAATTGTTTACAGAACGCTCACCAGTGAGCGTCGTACAAAACATAAACGATAAAACAAAATGATATATTGATTCAAATAAAAATAAAAAGCTTATTTGTTAATGGCGATTGATTTTTCCTAATTGTCTTCAGGTCCACAATAAAGGTTCAAACGTTTTGTCAACTGCTGGTTTGACGATGACTTGGACGAACTCCACCCAAGACGGTTTCTTGCTCTTATATCTTTATGGTTTAGATTGCTACGTAAGACGATTTTGTAATTGAACTTTTTCAGATAATAATACATATTTTTGTACGGGTTAGGGCTTTGCAGATTTTGTCTATGTTTTTATTTAATTACGAAGCACCCAGGAAGTAAAACTATGCTACATTTACGTATTTCAAAACAATATGGAACGTTGGCTTAGAAAATTATTAAGATGAATAAACCGTTATATGAACGTCATATAAAAGTGTTGATTTCACCACGTGGTCTTTCTGACAGCCTTCTCTCAAACACATTTCTTTTTTATTTAGCCTCCTGAAACATGCAAATGTTTCACTGGAAGCAAAGTAAACTTCCTAGGGATTCCAGCAGCTCGAGGTAGCTCAACCAACATATCGATTCCGTTCCCGAATAAAACTCAAGGAAAAATACCAAGCCAAGTTGTAAGTAGTTTGCTCACAAAAGATGCCTTTTCCCGCTGTATAAAGCACATTTATTAATTTTTCAAGCCTGAATGAAACTAACAAAGCCTTACTGTAAGTTGCAATCGTTTCTCTACTAAAGCGTTTGGTTAAAGAAGAAACGCTTTGAAATTGCTTTAAGTGCCATGAAAACTGAGACCCTTTCGACAGTTTTATAGTTCCGTAACTTTTAGTTGTTGCTTTATCAGAGATGAAAATTTTGCTGGAATAATTTCAATGCCGTGAAAAAGTTATACAAGGTTGATCTTTGAATATGTTAATGTGAAAAGTAATGTTTTTATAGAAATGTGATACTGTTTCCTGTGATTCCATTACCTGCTCTATTATCAAGCTGGATAAGTTCGCCGAAGTGACACTCACTGCTCATTTCAAAGTCTGGATACCATCACTGCATGACGTAAGCTATTTTAGTTAGTTATACGTATTTTTGTTTTGGTACTTTTTGTCGAAACTTGTGGGTAATGACTGCTTAGCCTCGGCATTTTAAGTATTTCAACACTTTAATGAACATCTAAATACGTTTTTCATGGAGTTACGCTGCCCCTTGTCGTGTTGCCTGAATGAAACAGTTTTGCATGTGAACGAAGACGCAAATCAACTCGACTGCGTTTCAGCGGTTAAAGGCAAAATGAACAGGGTGTGCCCTTGCTTGGTCCACACATGCCAAAAAAATAATTCAACTAAAAAGAAAATAATGACGCCCCATGTTCTAGATGACAGTAATTTTCTTGAATAGTTATGATACAAATAGCAATTTCACCTATGTTTGCATTTCCTGTTGGTCGTACAAATTATGGCGGTTCAATCCAGTGGGAAATTTCACGTTTAACGCTATTACAACTGAGCTGCCAACTGCTGCCAATTAGCAGATTTCCATCAAATTTTGGGTTGCAAACTATGTTTAAGTTTAGCTCATCGCAGCAACATTACGCGTGGCCTCGCGTGTGTTTAAATATGAACCATGTGCATTCCGTTACAGTATTGCATTAAATGTGAACATAATTTCGCTTGTGTGTGACCATAACGCATGAACGGACGCCAATACGTGTAGTTAATATATGCGTTATTTTACAATCAAGTTTCTGCAAAGTTTAATATTTGGATAATTTAAAGCATATGAGGAAATCGCGCAAAGCTGCAAAATTGGAATACACTGTGAACCATAAGCAGATTTATCATATTTTCTTTAACAGATTTTGTCTTGTAATGAGAACAATGACTTAGATATACGCATTGGAATTTTTTCTTGTATCTTGCCAGCAGAGCGCCATTTTTTAACGTAATTTCATTAGGGAAATTTTTTCCGGAAATTAAGGAAGGTGAGACGCAGGGTGTGCACAAATTCGGTCGTGAATTTTGAACAAGTATAAAGTATTGTAGCTAAAGCTGAGGCAAAACCATAAGGGTTGCAATGAATTTTAAATCATTTTTGCAAGGTGTTGGTTTGAATGACGGCAACTTGTTCCAAACATTTTTGAAATTTCGTTTACAAATGCACTGGCGGCTGTTAATGTTTCAAGAGTATTGAATCTTCAATAAAAAAATACTTTTACAAAAAATTGTTTTTTCAGTCTAAACTCAAAACAGTTCTGTTCAGTGAACTTGTAGTCAACGCCAGCAGAGCTCCCATTTCACCACCAATCACTTCTGCTTCTAGCAAAGTAAGTGCATTGACACATTTGCTAACGAAAACAACATGCATCATTGGTGACTTGTTTACTCCTCCAATGTTTTCGATAACACCTGTGAAACAAATATCACGAAATAACTGTCGTAAAATTGAATAAATAAAAATGGTCACAGAATTTGATACCTGAATAAATTTATGTATATACTTGGTCAACAAGTAGTATAGGGAACGCAACGTTCTAAACATCCTGGTTTTGTCAGAACTTTTTACTTTACTATGATGTTGGTTGTCTTTCACCTCAACTTTCAGCATCGAACACAAAGTATATTTATTTATACGCCAAACATCAGATTACTGCCCAACTGGTTAAGCTACAACAAATACAACTTCCAGAAATTTTAGCAAATCTTTAAAATCTGTGAGTTCGTTTTTTCTAATTCAAATCAATGTTGTTGTTTCTCCAATCTCCTTTGAAACTTATTGATGAATGTTCATAGTTATAAATATTCTTTATCCTTTTGACAACGACTTCCAACTTTGTAGAAAAATATTAATAAAATTGTTCAATGAAGATTGACAAAACGTTCTACTTAACAGATCACCACAAGCGCAAATGCGTTCGTTCCATATGTGGCGCCTAAATCCTCTCAAACGAACTTCGCCGCGATTATTGGAGCAATTATCGCCGGTGTTGCTCTTCTGGGAATTGCAGCTCTAGTTATGTGGAAGGTATGACCAATGAAACCCTCGGAGCGTCACACTGTTGTGATTAATCCAGTTGGTTACGATGCTGAATAGAAAAGCCTACCCGGTTTTTAACAACAGCAACAAAAATGAAATAAAAACCTTGATGGTGTGGAATAGAGGCTGAGTGGATAAGAGCATCTTTTTCTTTTATAAGTCGCATCCGTTAGAACTGTTTCACTAAGCTATTTAGATTATCGTCGAGAAAAATATCCTTTAATGAAATCGTCATGACGATCAAATGTAATTCCACAACAGCTGCTCATTTTATTTATTTTTTTTATTTTTGATTGTTGACTTTTTGCCAAATATCCCTGTTGCAGAACCTTGCTAAGTTATTTTGTTGCAAATTTGTCTCGCCTTCACTTTGTCGTCGAAACCTTAGCAACACTTGTTTTGAGATTTTCCTTAGCACTGAGAACAATTTAAACACCCCAAGATCCATATGCAATGTGAATGAAGATCTTACTTTGAAAAGCTGATCAACTTTGAGCGATCTGGGTAAATTCCTGAGCGTTTGTGACGAAATGATCTTTTGGGCAATAACTGCATTCCAACACATTTGCAAGCGCGAAATGGTCCTTTTTGCCAACAATACTACCCTTTGGTTCCGGTTTGGTTTGTGTGGACACTGTGATATCATATTCAAAAAGCCAGTGACTTGCTCCACTATTCCCCAAATGATGTGTAGCCCATTGATTTTTTTAAATGCATAAAGTCTGAGATCAGTATTTCAACTTCATAAAGTAATTCACATGTTTTTGCAAAATTAACAAATTGACAGTTTCGCAAAGTACAACGGTTGAAACGGAGACTGGGTATAAAATGCGTGCCCACCACAGCGTTCCTCAAAAGTCCCAAAAACCTATAGGTCGATTTTCAGCCATAAAACGGCGATCGACTATGTTAGAGAATCACTTACAGGTTTATAAGAAGTGGATTTTGTTAAGTTTAATGGGTGAATTTGCTCTTGGTGTTTTTCACCGACCGCCAAAACATCTTTTGGGATACCCCGTGATGTGAAACTGCCCTAACAAATTTCAAATCAAAAAGTGACTAATTCTTTTTTATTCGAAAGTACAAAGCTTTCTGCATCTTTTGATGCTTCGATTACCTTTCATAACAATATTTGTTGGTTAATTATGGCTGAAAGTTCTAGTGTGGTAAAGAGATAAAAAGATGCGATTTAGTTTTGAAGATATCAACATCTTGTTTCATGCCGCATCTTGCATTTTCCTGATTTATTGTGCAGTCATTTGTTGTTTGAAATACGTTATCTGGCATTTTAATTTCCCGTTTGTGGTCGAAACACCTTAAATAACCTGTTTTTCAGCTTGGATTTTTCGACAGTAAGTATGCAAAAATGATGAAAGACGCGCAGGAACAGGAAAATGACAACAGCGTGTATAACAGTACAGCAAACGTGGCCAAATGAATTGGCTTATTGCATATATTTTCATGACACACATCATTGCTTTTAGCCGCAGATTTGCTAACACGCATTTGTTTTTGTAANCCTGGTATTAATTCTTATCGACCTAATCACAAAGTAGGCTTTCTAAGGCAAGTACAACNTAGAAGATTCAAATACTAAGTGTGATTCCCGAATTCACTGAATATGTTTTGGGAATATTTTCAAAAATTAATCGTTAATATAGTTGTGATTTCAAAGCTAGGATGGCTTTAATCTGAAGCGCAACAAACATCTACACTCTTCACTGAAAATTGGTAATAGTATTTTTGGTAACTTGATTTACTGTTTTGATTTCTCTAGAAATATGTGTGCTCGCCACTGTAGGATTTTGAAGTCAGTTTTGTCAATTACAACCACCAATATATCAAATGAAGTCCTTTCATTATCACAATTTAAACGAGCAAAATTTCCAAAACTACATTTAGCATGACAACTATGAAAATTAACTTGCATAATATTTGATGAAATGTATTTGATGTTTTATGTCATCATTAAACATACCAAATAACGTTTTCCTATCATTCTTACAAGTTTTTCAATTTCTGTTGTGTGTAATTGCGAACAATTTAACACATTTTTAAATTTGACACGCAACTTATTCCCCATTAGTTAATAGTTAACAACATACATCAACTAAAGGCTGATGTAAAAAAAAGATTGCTCGCGTTTTCAAAATTCACAACGGCTATAATTTTGCTTTGTATTAAATTTAAATGACTGTCTTGAGGTTTCAACATGTTTGAATAAATGCATTTTAACTTTTCTACATCGCAACAACTTATGGTTTTGAATTTTGCGTTTGCCTTAGAGTTGCTTCATTTTCGATTAAAAACGAAAAACAATCTGAAACCTTTTAAACGTGACCGTGACTAGTTTTTGAAGGCTGTTAATTTTAATGAAATTCATGTTGCCTTTGCTTCGTTGACTAACATTTGTGCTCAGTGTGTGATCATGGGGCTTTAGATTTGTGGTATGGTGATGGTATTAACTGGTAGGTATTTCACAAATATTTTCGTTACACATTCGAAGTCTCAATATTCAAGTAAAAAATTGAAGCTGGTTATGGCTGTGAAAACGCATATTGCCCTTTTTATAAACACATTGTTTTATTGGTAGTTGCAATAGTCCGGTGCTGAAAACAACTACTGATAAATTGCGCACTGGATAGCAAAAATTTTTTCGAGTACGAAAGATGTTTTAATAGTTTCTGTGTAATTTTGGGCTAATGAGTCCGAAAATGACATCTGTTTCTTTGAATCGGCTCCAGATTTTACTATATGGTAATTTGCTTTTTTGACAAGACGAATCAATTTTGTTTGTATCCGCCAAATGTTAACACAAGTATCAGTAGCATGCGTATTGGAAATGTTTCTTAGTTAGTGTGCGTACTTATTCGCGACCATGTACTCCAACATATATAATTGTTGTTGTCGCGTCCAATTACTTCAGTAATAAAGCATTGAAAACACGCTTTGACATTTAATACTTCAGACTCCATTGTCAAAAACGCAAGTTATTTAGCTGCAGCCTATGTATGTTGTCATACTGAATATCCTTAGCTTTTAACGCGACGAACATTTCATCGGCCATAACTTATGAACGAATTAGAGAGCCAGTGAAAACATCTCCAGATGCACGTGACAGCACGATATCCAACGAACATGAGAAAAATGTGCCTTCGCATTTGAAATTTTTGAGAAAAATATATATTTGTGCATTTTCCGTAGTGAATTTTTGGCAATTTATAGAGAAACCATGACCTTGTTCCCAGCATCCCGTTTAGCTTTTTCAATCCGTTTTTTTGGACGTCTGAAGAACGCCAGAACCAGGGGCGGAGCTAGGGAAGTGCCAGGGGGGCCACTTCCCCCCCAAAATTTTGCCTGGCCTCCCCAGTGGCCCCCCCAAAAATTTTCAGGTCTCTTTCTAAAAGTCCTGCACAGACCATTGACAGCTCCCCTTGTTGCAAAACTGGCCCCTCCAGTGCCCCCCCCCAAAATGAAAATGTCTGGCTCCGCCCCTGCCCAGAACACCATGTGCTCAGAAAAGATGATTCGGTTGTTTTGCGAGGGAAAATTAGGGGGGAAAGAAGTGTAGGTTGGGTAGATTTAGTTCCAGATCACGTTTTGGGGAGCTGAAAACATAGTACAGATGTTAGTGATTTGGTTTGTGTCCTAAAATGTTCTAGGAGCTAATCTGAAGCTTCAAATACCTTGGTTAGCCTTCTAGCCGAAGGGGTTGGGGAGTTATGACCAAACATATACCAAGCTGATGATGCTTACTTCGCAGGCGAAATATATAAGCCTACNCTGTAAGATCTTAGTGTCTGATTCTTTGCTGAGAAAGGATTTCTTTCCATAAACATGCCTCAGCCACCTAGTGGATATTTTGATTTTATTCACGCATACATTTTTCCTGCTAATATTTTGGCTTAAAATTTGTTGGGATGTTGTGAAACACCCAGATACACCCTTTCTGCAACTTTGATGGGGTTCATGGGTACCGACTGGCAGAAAAGTTGTTTGAACCTAAAAAAACGAAATATGTGGTTTGTGCCTCTTTGGAATCCCACCAAGAAACATTTCAACTTCTGTTATCATCATTGCAAAGGTAAGATCTTTACCGACATGTTTTATGTAAAAAGTTTGTTTTCAACGTGTTTGGTTTAGGGTCTATAGCCTTTTGAATGGAGGCAACTAGGTTTTCTAGCCTACGCGAAAAAGGTTTTCACCATAAAACGACGTCACAATGACGTCACAGGTGGGTGCGACCTACCTTAAAAGATGCGGTGCTATCTCATCCAATAATGCCTTCATTGACTTTCTAGCTCTATCCGTTCAGACGTTGTAGTCGTTCAAACCTTTGCCGGACGCTATAGTGGCCGGTGTTGAAGGGTGAGTGATTTCCTCAGTTTTTTGCAAACAGTACACCAACAGACAGTAAACCAGTTGATAGGAGCGTAACACTACAGTTATCATTCTGATAAGCTGCATTTCTTTGTATTGCTCCCCACATGCGCAGAGTACTTTATTCTCTTCACCTATCACATCATGTCAATATCAGATTGTGTGGTTATATTTTCTTTAAAAAGTGTTTGGTTTTGTTTTACTGACATAGGATCTATATTGAAAAACCTAACCTTGAAATGTTTTTTTGAAAAAAGTTGAGAAAAACCTGATTTGACAAAAAATAGTCATTGAGCACTTATGATATAGAACTACTTATTTTACAGTGCATGCGCATAGAAATTAAACATAGACTGCAGAAATGCTCATAGAGTGCATTTAGCTTCGTGAGTGGATTGCTATAGGTTTAATAACTCGCCTTTATCAACGCAAGTTTCGCGTGGGTGTGCAGTGCTCAATACTTCAAGATTATGGTCAGGCAATGAAAAGATCAAAACTGTTTTTCACAGAGTTTAATGCGCGTGTAAATTGAATTAGGCCCGCAACCAGGGTGGGGGACAAACCGGCCATTCAAAGCCTCCCACGCAATCTTTATGCATTATTTTAGATTTTAAAAAAATGTTATGTCGTTATGTGTTTCATGTGAAACCCCTGAACAAATTAGGCTACTGACTACTTGTATTTTAAACTGAGGTCATTGTTTCTGCATGGTTCAGTTTATTTGCGATAGTAGTTTTGTGTAGAACGTAGTTTATATAGCCTGCGTGCAAAAAATTGTTATTAGATATTCGAGAGCGAATTCCAGCTTTGGAAACTCCAGCCTGTAAGTGTTGAATGCTTTAGTTTCAAAGGTGTGCAATGCGCATTAAGCAGCCAGCATCAACTCTAAAAAAATAAACCTCCGAACATCAACAATTGAAAGCTCTCGATTTACTGTAAAAGCTTTCGAGGAATCTGCCGACGCGTCTCTTTTTATCTTTCTGCGATGACTTGAACTTGTATATATCGTGGGCCTATGCAAGTTACGGGTCTCAGCAAAGATGACAAGCAAGCGAATCAGTCAACCTAATTATTTTTATAGTACATCGATTTCACGTACCACTACGCATTCACAGTACTGAAATCTTATTCATATAAAATCTAGCATACATTTCTTTTATTCCTTTACGAAATTATGTTTCCCTATCAGTACATTCAATGCCCATGCGTACTATTCCGCAATATCTGAAAAACTTTTGCATGCAAAAATGCAAAAACACTAAGAACCACACAGAATGTATTTAACAACTGAGGAAAAACCAAAGCCAATGGTAAGAAAACAGTTCATTCTCTTATGCGAAGTTGTAGCATCCAAAGTTTGGTGTCACATTGGAATAACGATCGCATGCAAAAATCGAGATCGTGCGATTTGCGGCTTAGCACATGAAGGTGAATCAGACGCTCAACCAGGAGGGGAATTTGCGGCATTTCCACTCCCCGAATTTTCAAGACATTGCATTACAATTTTGACATTTGTAGAAACTTTCAAAGAGCAAAGATGAAATTCTACATTCTAATCATTTTTTAAGAAATCTTATTTGATTTTTTCTTTGTTGCTCGTTAATTACCTCCTTGCAAGATTTATCTTGAGACTTATCTGATCTAAAATTTCGTAAATGATTGGTATTTAACCACAAATATGCTGGAAGTGTCAACATGGGAGATAGTCTAAACAGGTAACAAACCTAAAAATGCTCATTGATTAGAATTATTCTGTACTGCATTCCAATATAACCCCTCAAGCTTTATCCTGTTTAAATTGACCTAGTGGTAATGTGTCGAGTGTGCCCCATTTTTCTGTCAGATGTGCCCCATGCCTACCTAAAAACTAAAATGAAGAAGTACCAACTGAACTTTAAAAAAATTTAAAATCTGGTATTATCAAATAATGTTTCACTGCCCTGACTACAACGTCACAAAAACTCAGAACAGAAGATGTTGGTTAACGTGGGCAAAACTCAAATCTAAATGCGATTTTATAATTTACTTTTGGGTAACAAAAGCACAACTTTCTCTGTAATTAGTAACAACGGCTGCCTATCAACGAAAATTTCACTTTAGTACTACGGCTGGGATTAGATTAAATCACCATGGAAATTTTAAAGTTCAACGTTTTCAACTTTTTGAATGAATAAAAAAAGACGACTGTGCCCCTAGTCCTGCTGTGCCACACCTTCCCTGCAAAATACCACTAATATAATATTGAAATGCCAATTGCATGAAATCTAAAGCATGCAGAATAAAACTGATAGCAGATTTGAACTCGGCGACCAAAATTGTATAGAATCGGTTGAACAAACTCATGCAACAGAAAATGAAAAATTATTTGTTGGCCAGTGATGATTGTTTCATTTTGCCCAAGTATGCTGCAAATGCATCAGTATTAGCTCTACTGCAGTATGACAGGTACACATTAATTAGATACAAATCTGACTGTTTCATAAACGTTCTTACGCCTATTATAGAGCCATTTCATTTTGAAAATGGTGAAGCTTTAAGATTTTTAGACAGTCTAACATTTCACTTGTCAGACTGTTTTGTCACTTCGCTGCAACATCAAAGGGAGTTGGTATAACACCAGCTAGCGTGACATTTCGCCTTCCTATACAGTATAATCATTTAAATAAACAAATGTAATCCGTTGTTCATGTACAGAAATATCGCGACCGAAATGTCCCCAGACCGAAACGTCCTTTGACCGAAACGGCCAGACCCAATCGGCTGACCGAATCGATCAGACTGTATAGTCGCGAACCCAAGCTGAACACCTGCCCCGAGATCTAGTGCGCCCTAGCAGTGGACAGTAACAACTCGCTCACACGACGAAGAAGAAAGCTAAGATAACCACGTGCGAAATTGAAAATTAAACAAAACGTATTATGACGACACAACCGTTCTTGAATGGTAAACTTTTTACTACACAATTGCTTTAGATGGATCAAATCTACACACTGTTCTGTCAATTTACCTTGTTTATTCTTGATTCTTGAATGTTCAATGTAATCAATAGTTAAAAAATGAACATTTTGAAAACTATTCAAGAATTTTCAAGGACGCCGGAAAATACTCAAGGACAACAAGATGTTTTTCAAAGATCAAGGACATAAACGAGTTTTGATCGAAAATTCAAGGACAGTCCTTGGTGCCAGTGGCGTAGCTAGAGTGTGGGCTGCCCGGGGCGGATCTTGAGTTTGGCGCCCCCGAAGCCGATAAAAGTACACATTGCAGTTGCGAAATGACTGGCCCTTAAAGTTTTGTATTTATATAAGCTAGTTTGTGAACCATTATAATATTACAGTACTCTCACATGCTCAAATTAATGGCATGCTTTAAATACACACCAACAAACTCAAACATTGCAAGTAACAGTTAAACAAAAAGCAAAAATGACATATAGGGAAAAATAGTAAAAAAAGTGCAAAAATTAGGACCATCTTTATTTCTGAAAGGAAAACTATAATTTTCTACACAGTAACGTTTCTTGCCTTTTTGTTGGCAAATTCTTCAACGGCAATGCCAAAATATATTTTATCTGTCAATTGTTGCTCTATAGGCAGTATGGCAAGATTACTCAACCTCAAGGTGCTCATACTAGACCTTAAGTAATTCTTGCACAGTTTTAGTTTCGAAAAACTCCTCTCACAGGTAGCAACACTAACGGCAATTGTGAAGAAAATCTACAGCATTATTACTATATTTGGAACAGAGTTCCC
>JGI24021J15306_10002584_pt1 | contig 19750 bp, 15 predicted proteins | sample Ectturendosymbi1_FD_15306 | JGI IMG/M metagenome (IMG submission 15306)
CATTGCAGAAAACTTGTTTGCCCCTAGTGCTTGCGGACTCACCCAGAGCCTTCCGCGGACTCAAATGAGTCCGGGGACTCGGGGTTGAGAAACACTGCTCTAATTCAAAGGTTCCCAACCTGGGGTACATGTGCCCGCAGGGGTACATTTGCCTATCTGAAGGAGTACATTTATTATACAGACATAACAAATTGCCTTTGAGACATAAAAACGGAGTTTTACCTTTGTAGTCATAAAATTCTAAAAGTTACATTAAAATTCAGTGGATTTTTGTAATTTTATTCAAGCCTTTTCGTCATAAGAAATGCTCATCTGTAGAAATGCTAAAGGGGTACGTGGTCAGATAAAGGTTAGGGACCCCTGCTCTAATTCATGCATTGGTGTAACATCTACGAAGATTTTCTATTGATCTGTTTTTCCAATTCGCGTCTTTTCTTGGAAGGTCGCGGTGGGAACCAGCTGTAGGAGGTTTCGAAACTGACACCGCCCGGGTTGTGGTTGACCTCTACGTGGCTTTCAGTTGGTTGTAAACAACACGAATCGTCTCGCTAACCTTTCTTGGGATAGCATTCTGGTCACGCAGCTGGGATCGCTTTATTTGGAGAAGTGGCTCGCGAGTCGCGACATTTAGGATGTTACAAATTTTCCAGATGCATACTTTGTCACGAGATGTTACCTCGTATCAGTGTTGTGAAAACTTTGTGCAGGTCAAAAGTGGCTGCAGGAATTTATGTGCGAAAGTGAAATACCGAGTCCGAAGTTGAGCACATACATCCAATACTTCGAAGAAAATGAAACTAGGAGGCAAATTTTTACATTTCTTTTTCCGAAGTTTCATCATATTCCCGCGGAACATTTTCTACAGTCAATGAGAACGTACATTTCAGACGATAAATAGTATGTTTAACTATTTTTTTTATTAACCGTTGAGTTTTTGCAACGGTACTATCACCGATATCAACCGCTCTCTCCGCCACGTTTTTTTCAGCGATGACGAAACGGGCTCCTTTTCAGAAACATAAGTATGCAAATCTACCAAAATAAAACAAACGATCAAGAAGACTTCTTTGGGTTGAGCGCTTTTTTGGTCAGATTTCCTGTGACGTAATATGTACACTTTGTTGGAGTTTGATGACGATTTGTTGCTGGTAGTACGATGGCCTGGCCATTCACTGACATCATACTTGTTCGACAGTATTATTCGGCAGTTGATCGCTTTGCCGCTAGTCCGATACTGTGGCCGGATACATCTTCCATTTGTCTAGTCGCTCAAAGAAATTCTGAACTTGTTTTATTTCTAGAATGTTTTGTGATGTAGAACCTTCATGCACAGCAGGACTCTAACAATGCTGCTGTAGAAAATGTTGCATAGCAGGTTCAGTCGCACAAATGTTTGCATATCAGGTTAACTTGATGAATCACATCATTGCATTAACTACGTAACACATTTTAAACAGATGTGGCAGTTTCAAAGCAAATGACGCCGCATGTGGGTCTTTCGATCAACGGCAGACATCAGTCTAGCGAAACCTAGTTAATATGACTGCAGCTAAAAAAGCATAGACTTAAAATCGTTATGTTTTCTCTCATACGAACTCCGCAGTGACGAGAAAAGCAACCGGAAAGTTTATTTCAGTTTTTGGCACAAAAATTTCAAGCCGCACACAAGTTTTACAAAAGCAAGCAGCGAGTGTGTGGAGTTTTCCGCTAATATAGCCAGAGTGTCATGTCACTCGGTTTTCGTGTCACAAACTATTTGTTGGCGCTTTGTCGCTGAACATCTTGCCACTCTTATAAAAGTAACCCTCAAATGGGTATTGAAAGATATTGTTTGCCAAATATTTACATGCGGTTTTGTAAAACACGGTCTTTAGGACAAATCAGAATTTTGCAGCTCAAACTGCATATAATTATGTTTATGTTCTAACCCCGCAACCGTTATTGTTGACAAGGAGAAAACATGCCTTGCTTACTGTAATTTCAGTACAACTGTAACCATGCGCGCTTGTGGTTCTGTGCAGGCACCCTGATTCAGACGTTTGTTACAACCGTCTACGTATGTTCTCGCGTTTTCATGCTTGCCATTCAGTTGCCCCTCACTTAACAAAAGGCGAAGTGCTACCGCAGCTGAAGCCGCACATCGGTCGTTTAAATAAAAATTAAGACACATAATACCACAAACGAGACTATGTACACAGGATTTGAGCGGTATGTGGGAGATAGTTGAAAAAGATTTTCATGTCAAATAGTCATTTTTCATTGTTTTGGGAGAAGCTATCTGTAAAAAATGAATGGAATGCCCAAGTTACGTTGTCGCTATTCTTATCTTAATGTTAAATGCAACTACTTTCTAAGGACAATAAAGGTGTACATTGCTGGTTGCAGTCGCGTAATTTTCGGACTAAAGCAAGATTTGGCGTCCCAGTTTCTTGCTATGATGTTTGCTGTATTCTTTGCGGTGGGTAAACTGTGTAAGATTTTATAACTTTCTTAAGTTGTTTACAGTTTTGTCGCAATCATTTTATGAAGCTTTTGTACGTTTAGCGATGAAATCAAGGCCATCATCAACCATCGAGGAGAAACGAATGGTCGCTGGGCTTTGTTTGAGGTTTTGCAGGCCAGTGGACCTGGGTGGATCAAAGACTTGTATCGATATGCCAAGGATGAGAATCTGGCTTTGTATGGCGAAAGTGGCTCCATCGCTGAAACAATGTTATTGTATTTTGGTGAGCTATAAAGACTGTGTACGTTTTTTTTATATGAAGTAAATCCGAACATCTGCCTTTCAAACTCCGCGCTGTTTGTTATTGATGCTTTGCTGGTAACACTAGTTTCGCATAGTAAGTTTGTTTTCTATGCTGCAAATGTAAAAGAACTAAAGTTTTAAAGTTTAAATTCAAGGAAATCAGATTGTACTTTTTTCTTCGAAGTCTAATACTGCCTTTTCTTGCATCAGTAGTTTTTTTGGGTTATTTCGGTCACAGACCAAATTTTCTTTATATGGCCGAAACAAATTAAGTCAATTCCATCATAATGTCTGAAACTACAAGCTAGTGAATACTGTTGCGGCAAGTTTTAACGCTATTATGGGACAAATGGCCGAAATGTCTCAGCGACAAAAAAAATTAGGTGGAGGTTCATCCAAATAATGTGCATCAGTTATTACCAAAATTTTGTTCTGATCAAGGACCACCTCAAAGAAATTGTAAACCCCTAGATCCTTACCCAAAACTTAGAATTTGAACAAATACGTAAAATAAGAATGATAACTTTGTTTTTCAAAGACAGTATGCGTAACACAGATATTTCTCAAAAACTTGGATGGCAATTCTACGCGATGAAGGCTTTAATTTTAAACCGTTCCTGATAAAGTTTGTACTTTTCACCGATGATTCTCGTCATCCCTTATGCCGTTGAACAAAGGAATCCATAAAACTATTGAAAACATTTTCAAGCGCCCCAAGAAGGGTCCGTAGGCGCCGCGTCAGGAACCAGTGGCGTGGATTTTATTGTCTGCCGCAAGAATTTGATGAAAGCCCTGTTACCTAGCGCTCACACTGTAACATTACAGGAGAAGAAAAGTTGGAAGACACAAATGAAACTGATGATGCAACTGACAACGCTGCAGTACATATAAAATACTCGGTAAATTGGTACTACAGTTGTTGAAGACTTTTATCTATATACCTCGTCTTTAAAGCTTCTCAGTTATTGGCTATGATTTTTGGATCGTTTTCCTATCAATCCTGAGATTTTTATCTCAGTCCTTGACAGCATTGTTAAAGAGATGGTATTTTAACTGTTTGTTTTGTAATTGTAAAGCACACGTTTGCTTTATAACTTAATAGTTTGCATGTCTGAATAGGATTCACATTTCACAGTGTTTTTTTCGGGCAGTCGTGCGCTGCCTCTCATGCTACTGGCATTATTACTGTTCTACTAATAGCAGTCAAACGTTAGTAAAACCGAAGTGTGAAGTGAAGCCACTATAAGAAGCGCGTTGCGGAAGCAAGTGGTGTTTTGAAAAGTCACTATTTGTCGCCTTGAGATGTTTAACACTGTTCACGCATTGCAAATCTTTTCTCGTTGGCAGGAAAACGATGATCACGAAACACAAGTTGCCAGAACAGTTGGTACGTGAAGACGATTAAGTCGTGATGCTGTTTGTATTAAGAAAGTGGTCTTCGCCCATTATGAAGTACTTTATTATCTTTTCATCGTTTTGTTGAAATGTCACTAGATTTTTCCGAACCTGGTGATGTTTGGATTTTTCCGGTTTAGATTTTTCCGAACCCAAGACTTGCGCGGACGATTTCGCTGCAAATAACACTTCTGCACTACGCTTACCTGTACAAACTCTGGGAGGGAATATGGAAGAACAACTTCCACAAAATATTGTTGACAAGAATACACTGCCACAAACAAAACAGGTAACAGATTCTTCACGTGAATAATGAAGATCAATTGAAAAAGTTGCTACAGTGGAATTGGTAACCTGTGGTACATTAGTTGATCTTCAACCAAGGAAAGCTACTTTGATCTTAACCAGTAGCCTCTTTTCGTAATTGCTTTTTGCAAAGACATCAGTTACAAGTGATTTCGCAACTAGGCAGTCCTGAATTTTGCTGGAACGGTGTGGATTTTTATTTTTACACTCACTGTTGACGCTATTACGCTAGCTTCATTGGTAGTACGCATTGGTGTGTAAGTGATAGGCCTACTGTCCTTGCCAAAATGGTTAAATGCTGCTTGAAGTTTTAGTTTTCCCCAACGAAAATTTCAATTTAGAGCATGGCTGTAAAACTTTTTTTGAAAAAGCTTCCAACCCAACTGCAGTTTGTTAAATAGCTCAAATTCATTGAAATGAAGCTCCAGAATGCGTGCAGCGGTAGGCAACAAATATGAAATTTTTGTTATGCATACAGGCTGGGAATTACTAATTACCGATCCTGTCTTAAAACATCAAGGTAACGCTCAAAAGTATTGAACTCGATGTTGTTTTCTTTAGGAGATTTTTTATCCAATGCATGATTGCTTGAATGGTATAAGAAAAGTTTCAACTTTGCTTGTACCATATTTTGGACTAACATTACGATTGCAGTCTGTTTAGTCAACTACTTGTCGTTTTTTTGTTATACAGTATTTTTCATGCATTTTTAGGTTCTTTTGTTTACTTCGTTCTGGTTTTAGCTCAGAAATTATGTGACTGCAATATGTATGTTTTTATCGTGTTGCTTGTCGCAATGGAACCGTTTGAATTTAACGCCATTATTGCTGTTTTTTTCGGTACGACACTGTTTATTTGCAACGTTTTTGTTAATAGGTTTGTAAACAGTACTTCTTCTTCTGTAATTCACTCGTTTAACTTTGATGGCTTCCATTAAAACATTTCCACAAATGGATGTTCTCCCCGTGTCTGAAAAAATGATTGTAGATTCGATTCATTCGGTTTTGTTTGTAACAGGACAAGGTGATTCTGCAAGAAGAATCAGATTGTAGTACGGGTAAGTATCATGTAGCGGACGTTGTTCTCAGTTGACTGTTTTCCTTAATTTGCACTTTTTTGAGAAGCCGTTTTTGGAGTAGGAACGATTGCAGTTGAAAGCTAAATTTTTTGCTTGACATTTTTGCTTTGCGTGGTACTTTTGTGTTTTGAGGTGAGAATTTTATGCCAAAAACCCGAAACACTTAATGTAAATTTATTCGGACGTTTCCAGAACACTGTAGTGGCCCTTTAGTATCGCAAATTTTTTCTTCATTTTCAGTTCTGCAGAATCGCTTGAATGCTAAGGAAACGTAGTAATGGTAGAATTCAATCTGCATCGTCTTCAAATCTGCAGTAATGGTAGAATGCAATCTGCATCGTCTTCAAAAAGTGTGATGATTAAAAACAAAAAGCTGGCTAGAAATTCATTGCCCCCTCGTAAAAATATGCTTCCCATTTCGCTATTCCCAAGTCAGCACGATTCTTCTAGGTAACCAACTTTCCGACCAAACCAACCAAGTAATTATGAGATTGCTCTGCTGAGGTTTTTGTGAGGTCGCTTAACTCGTCCGCTCGGCGCAATACGTTGCGTCATAATAAAATACTTCTAAGTGCTTTCGTGAAGTCACACTTATGTGTCATTTCTAAAAAGCCCATTGTTAAACCCCTAATTAAGCACCTAAGCAAATGCAAATAAGCGAAAATCAATTTCGGGCTTCGTGTTTATTTGATTTTCTACCAAGGGGTCCATAATTTCAAAAAAATAACATTAATTGTATAGTTTAACTACAGTTCAATCAGCCTTGACAGAGTTGTTTGCCAAACGAACAACTGTCGCGTAGGCCCACCACATCACAGTCAACTGCAAGTATCTGTTTCAATAGGTACCGTGGTTTCACTCTTCTAAACAAGAGGCATATGTTGTGCTTGCAGGTGGAACGCAAGTGAAGCATGTCAGCAACAAATCAACGAAGAAAGGGCAACATGCAGATTTGAAGCTGAGAGAGTATCAGCGTTACTTGGTGGACCGAGCAACGCAGCAAGAAAATATTATCATTTGTGCTCCTTCAGGTAAAAATACTGTGTTAAGCACCAGTAGTTGCACTATGATTATACTGCATTGTGCTTTGTATATATAAACAAGTATAACCACTGAATCTGTTCTTGGAGTGAGATCTGCGATCCACGGAATCACTGAAAATTATTATTGCTGCAGTATCTCTAAATGTCAATTTCCCACCGCTGATTGGCAAACACCATGTCATAATGATAGTCTGTAATGTACGCTTACCTAGAAAACCTCTGGCTGGCCAGAATCTCTCGGCAACAAAGGGGAAGATGCAATGGAGTATTTGTACCTTTTATGCATAGAGTAGGAAACCGACACAGTGCGTTATTTGAACTTGTTCCTAGGTTGCGGGAAGACATTCATTGCTGCGCACGTTATCCTACACTATCTGAACGCAAAGAAGGAGTTAAATCTGGAAGAGCAAGCAAGAATTTTGTTCTTTGCTCCTGGTGTCGCTCTTGTAAACCAGCAAGCAGGAAGATTGGAAAGTTATCTCCCGGAAGACGTAAAGTACGCTGGTATTTTTTGTTGATACTGTTCTTGCCCGTAGCATTTTTACTGCACTAGCCTTGATGCTACCTTCAACCTGTTTTTCTTGGGTGTCAAAGGTCAATGTATTGATTCTGTGAACTTCATTGATTTCGTTGAGTGCAACTGATTTTTAGTGGTGAAGTAAATATATACAGTTCAGTTCAGAAAATTGTCAACTTATACTGCCGCAATCGCTGAATTAAAGAGTACGCTTTTAGATATGTACCTGCTGTGACCTCATGTTTGGTTAGATATTTGCTGTAAAAATAAACGTCTGCTGAGCTAACTGAAAACGACTCATAAGTTTAGATGTTGGTAAAAATATGAGGAACTACCAGGTATAACATCTTCACTTGCACATTTGTCGCTTTTTATGACAAAGACTACTGTACAATACCTTTAGACTTTTGTTAGGGTTCAAGCAATCCACGGTGGCACGGATCACGGCTTGCTGATGTTGAGTCAGGCATCGGTTATAGCCCTCACCCCTCAGATTCTAGCAAATGCAATGAAGGTGAGCTTTTCCAGCTACGCATTATGGAATATACAATAAAGCTGACAATTTGTTGACAAAGAGCTAAAATTGCTGCGATAAACTTCATATGTCTAGCTTCATCATCTGACCCGCATGCACGTCGTCATGTTATTTGTTTTTTTCTCTTCACAGAAAAGCACTGAGTCGGGATTCCTTGGCCTGACGTCTTTCGACTTGTTCATTTTTGACGAATGCCATCATTGCGTTAAAGACAATCCGTACAACAAGATCATGCGCCAGTACATAGATCTGAAGCGCAAAAATCCGGATAAGAATTTTCCCCAGGTGAACTGCAGTTGTGAAGTTCGTCCTAAACGTTTCCCGGTTAAGTTTGGAAGTGTCTTTTACGACGTCTGGTGTAGAAATCATCCTTTGAGGAAAACAGACATCGTCCCTGGTAATTACATTCAACTTCCGAATCAAGCGTGCCATTCCAAAGTTGTAAAACACCCAGCATTTATTTCTTCATTTTTGCAATTGCACTAGCAGCGGCAGATTGACGTTAATATGAAATTTTGCCCTTTATCACTGCTCCGAATCTTCATGCATTACGTCTTACATTTTTAGGTTCGTGTTGCAGGACTGACTTGTTTGGATTATTCTATAGCTTAAGCCTATCTGCTGTGTGCAAAATAACTCATCCATCACAAGATTGCTCAATACTGCTGTTTAGAAGAGATTGTCTGCCCGCTACACCTGGAGTCACCTGAGCTTAACAGACTGTGACAAACAGATATTTTAAGATGCGCTGATTTGCGAACTTTTAGGTCGTTGGACTAACTGCGACTCTTGGGATCGGCAAAGCCACAGATGTCGGAAAGGCCAAGGAGTACATGATCCACCTTTGCGCCAACTTGGATGCGGTCGGTGGGATCGCCACCGTGCGCGAAGAAGATAAGGAGGAACTGAGGAAACATATTCCTCTTCCTGATGAAGGTTGGAGATTTTGTTTGTAGATACAGCAAGCGGCAAATGAACCTCAAAAGAAAAGCACTCATAGTTTCGTCTTATATACACGTAACCCAGCAGAATCTCTCCACGCATTGGTTGCTTTTGTCTTTTTTTAATCTCTGGAAAAATGTGTACTGTGTTGTTCTCAGACACAGCTGGTCGCCTGTTCGATTTGTCAAATACTTGTCGCAGCATATTTCAGAAGTGTGAATAAAAGAGCATCCTAGGTCCAACCTGGACGGCTTTGCTTTGTCGAGTGTTGATTCAGACTGGATAGTTGCACGCACTTTTTGTGATAAGATTGCATCAAATTTTGTTGAAGATTTTAAGTTTTAGAATATTAAAGTTGTTCCACGGCCGACTGTGCTACTGAATGAGGTTGATGCAGTCATAAACTGGAGGAAGAGGTGAAACTTACAGCGATTTTGCAAAAGAATGAAAAAAATGCGAAACACCAAAATTGGCATTTGCTCCAATATTTCTCTAGTTTTTTTGTTCATACAGAGCAAATTCGTCATGTTTCATGATTTATATAATTATTTTATCGCTAACGTTTGCTTTTGTTGATACCTTCACCATTTATCTCGGTTCGGGTATGTTCGGTTAAAGACAGTTTTTCTTACCCTTTTCAAAGTCACTGATTTTAGTGAACATGTGGTTGGAATCGTTGAAGTCAGTTTTTAACAGACGTTGATCAAGTTTCTTCATTATACATATTTAACTACCTTAGTTTTGCAAGTTTTTTATTTTCTTATCCAGATACAATCATACTTAAAGAGAATAAGAACAGCCCACTTGAAACACATTTGCATTCGTTTATGGAGAAGATTGTAAAGGAACATCTGATTGAACGGTTTGACGGTTGGTGTAAAGGACATATGAATTTTCCAAACGTTTGTTGTCCAGCCATTACTTCCTGTGTTGTTGCGTTCTGATATATTGCTCATAATCACGCAATCCACTGCAAATGTCAATAGCGCTGCAGAAATGAAGGTAAACAGAACAGCTTGTCTTGGCAACGTTTTGATTGAAAAGAAAACTACAGATATTGGGTGGAAAAACATACTGCAGAGGGTGTTTTTACATAGACTTTGATCACTTTTGTTGACGCAAAATGTTAAAAACGGTTCAACCCTCATTCGCAAACAGTTAAAATCAATCCTTTCCACTACTCGGCTTGTTTGACATGTGCCGTCTAATGTTTCGCAACAACGTCTGGAATTTAACTTTTTTAATTAGCGCGTTGAAAAGCATCCGATGCGTTTTCTTTAACCGAGTTAAACGTTCGCTGCAGTGTTCCGGAAATTTGAAAAGCGCAAACCGCCAATGAGAAACTTGAATGAGATGAAGAAAGGTGTCCATGACTTCGAACACCAGTGCGAGGTTCTCAACAGGCACGTTTTGTACACGAAGTTCGAGCACTCGAGAGATGTGATTGCTTGCATTGAGTATTTAAAGGTGAATACACTTGTTTCGCTTGGCTTCTTTCTACGTATTGTCATTACTTATGCATACATGCTCTGTTTGGTTCATAGTTTGTGTTGCCACTTTCAGTCCCTGAGCAGTTGTTAAGGTTTGTGAATTAAAAGCACGCCAGTCTGGCCACCGAATTTTTCTAAGTTATTTTGGTTTTTCTCTATCTCAGGTCAGCAACCGAGCTTTAATGCATTACAAGAAATGCCAAGCGATAGATTGCGTGGAGCAACTCAAACATTTTATTGAAAATAAACTGGAGTCGCAAGGTGATGAACCCAACGAAACCGAAACGGTTCTGCTCAAGCTGATACAAGGTAAGATAGCGCCGATTTATCGCTGGGCAACAAAGTAATTCATGATATTATAATACTTTCTGGTTCTGTACAAGCTGTCGCGAATGGGCGGATGTTTGTTGTGCTGCAATATTGCACCTGTGAACAAAGCACCATTTGTTGCATTTTGCTCTCGAATTTTATCGGAGGTTTTTGGTTAAAAACATTCACTTGAAAAAATGTACAAACAAAGCGAATCACACAACGGAAACCACATTATATAGGAGGGAAGGACACTGTTCACCCAACTTCCTGTTTCTTCATCAATTTTCTCTAGTCTNTCATCAATTTTCTCAAGTCTAGACNCTTCTCAATATTTTATTTCAAATGGGCGTACAACTTGAAAAAGGGTTTGGGCCTTTTTTGCCTACATTTCCTGCTGAAGACTGGGCCAGTTTTACGGCCCAACACCACACTGCTACTGGCACCCTGCACAGTTTCGGAGTTTTCAAAAAATGCTTAATATTGTTTGAAAACTGCAAAATGTCGCCCAATGTGGATTACAAATTTGTGCTAGGATATTTTGTGCCCATTTTTTTGGTTCCGAAAAGCCCCTACCTTCCCCCAACTAGAAAGGTAATAGGAAAGCAAATCTCTTGGGTGTATTATTGACTTCTCTTGCACAAGCAATGCAGTGTCGCAGTTCAACCCACGCGATGTTTTTTGGAAACGGGGGCGCAATGTGCCAGCTATAAATCCAGAAAACAACAAAAACGGAGTTTTTTTTAGCTGAGCATTGGTTTGTGCTGCACTTTTTGAAGATCTTAGCAGAAATTGTGCCTTACTCGGTTTGGATCTGATCATTTGGTGACATCTTACTAAGCAATGTCTGGAATGTTTGGCAACAGAAAATTCGTGTTACAGAAAAACTTCTATTGCGTGCTCAAATTTTTACCTTGTTAAACCTAAGTGAACACTTTTTTAAACGCACTCTCTATTTCATTACATGACAGATGGCACCGAAAATATCAGCCCGATGGAACAGTTCGTGGCTGCAACACTTCCTGAGCGAGAAGTCATAAATAACTTGCAAAATTGTTAACTTTGTAAAAACGGATAAACTGCAAAGACTCCAGAATTATCTTACAAAAATAAAACCTGTCTTGATATTGCTGTTCAGATCAAATAGGAACTCTTGAAGATTTAAGCAATGAACAAGCTTCGCAAAACGAAAATCTGAAAGTCATTGAAGACGAGCTGAACAACATTTTTGAGGAAAACAGAGATTCAAAAGTGATGCTAATGGTAGAGACAAGAGAATATGCAGCGTCGTTGAAGGTGTTTTTTGTTTTTTTTAACTTTCTGTTGTTGGCTTGAATTTTAAGCCACTTGCAGATTTCTTAAACTAAAAAACTGGCTGTGAGTGTCAAGTTACGAAACTATTTGGTGTTTGTCAGTCGTCGGCGACACATTTGTGCAGAAATGGTTTATTCTGATCAGTTAAAGATGTATGTAGCATGCGTGCGTGCCTGGGGAGGTGTGCGTAGCATTGAGGGTAACCAAAACACATCAACGATTGGGAATTCGACATTTGTAAAAAAACATGCTACGATAAGAACCAAAATATGTACTGTTTAACGTATTCACCCAAGTTAAGAATTGCGGAACTGGAGCTTTATCCTCAAGATTTTGTACCTGTTCCCCTTGCAACACAAATCATAGACTGACCAAATTCGCAAAAAACACCAGTTACTTGGCGTTTACCTGCTTTTTGGTGTTTTCTGAGTATTTGACAAGTGATGGTCACGACTTATCTAAGGTATCGTCAAAAAATGGAGATTGAAAACGCTTTGTTGGGAAATGCTCTATTGGGTTTAACGAAATACTTTGTTGGGTTTAACGCTACTTGGGATAAGTCAACTCCAACATGTTGCGTTGAACAAAGCTGTAAAAAATTTACTTTGTGGTTTGTTGCGGCTGGGGCAGTATTAGTCCAATGCGTGATGTCGTTTTTGCATTTACACGTAACAATTTACTTCATTTTTCAACAATTTTTTGCGCCATTCAGAAATGGATGGAGAGCAAAGAAAATTTAAAGCGTCTCAACCCTGAAGCGTTCATCGGAACTGGTCGTGGTTCGAGCGAGCTAAGTACGTCAGCAACGTGGTTCACTTTGTATTTCCCACTACTTCTTCTGATAGGCAATATCTGCTGCTCTGATTAGAAAATAGTTACCGTACACCAAATCGTTCANACTCACTAATAGAAAATCAGGTGTATTGTTTGTTCTTTACTTTTCGTTGTCATAAATGGTGTNTCTACTTACAAAAACATGATAAAAGCTCGATAGATTCAGCACAAACATTATTTTGCCTGATGAGATATCCAGTGGTAGAGCACGCGCTTCTCAGAATTCACCGCGAAACGGAGAATGCTGAGAGACTTGGCCCAAAACACTGGGTAGAAACGGAGGCTGGCAGACCGTTTGTGTCGCCCTAACTCGCGTACAAAACGATCAGAATGAAAGTTTATTTCTACTACTCACTTTTTAGGAGTGTCGTAAGGTGGTATCCACTGAGGTAGAGCTTTCAAAGCAGTGGTTTTCAACTTGAGTTCGCGATTGCCATTTTTCTAGGGATTGCGAGAGCTTCTGATTAAAATCTTCATAATTGCTTATAGATTTTAGATTTCGTATGTGGAAACACTTTTCGTCATAGCCAACATAATCGGATAACCTGACAAAAATGGTAGCCTACTTTTCCATTCAAAATGCTTTTAAGTGTGATTATGACCATTACAAAGTTTTGAGTGTGATTATGACCATTACAGTACTGTTGCGTTTGGCAACGCACGAATAACTCTGTGACGTCAGAATGTGCTGTGTCTGTAAATTAGATATTTGAATATGGTAGCTAACTTGGGAGTTACTCTATTTTTCAAGAGTTGTGCTGTGGAATGATTTGCATACGGCACGGGTCTCTCTCACCAACACTGCCATGTGCATGAATTTAATGAATGAGTCCTTGCTCAACATAGTGATATCGTACGGTATTTTTAGTCATTGTATTTTTCTTTGTGCAAACGCAACTACATTTCATATGCATGACTGGAAATTTTCGGAAGGGGGTCGTTAGGTTAAATTTGGTTGCAAAATGGGTCGCTGCATGAAAAAGGTTTAAAACTACTGTTTCAAATTTGACATCAGCGTTTTTTGCTTTTTTCAGATATGACCTACAAACAACAACAGGCAACTTTAGATTCTTTCCGAGACGGAAAAAGAAATCTTCTGATCTGCACTCCAGAAGCGGCAGGAGAGGGTTTGGACGTCGTTGACTGTAACTGCGTCATCAAATACGATTACATAAGGAGCGAAATAGGTCGCATCCAGACGAAAGGTACTGTGCTTGTGCCGTTCATCCTCATGTGTTTGTAGACCGATACTCACAGGTAGAAGCTGTGCGATGAGTAGCTTTTGCGATTCAACCAGAACATTTGCAGCATACCTCTTTATACTCAATCATGAGCAGCAATCTCTGTTTTGAAACTTCGGAGAAGTAGGTGATGACAAAATTATATGATTATGACAAACAGGCGTATCGTAACTTTCTGAGGTTTTGTTTCCGCAGGACGAGTACGGAATAAATTCGGAAAATTACTCCAACTTTCCTCTCAGAAAGTAAACAGCCATGACGAATTGAACATTTTCAAAGAAAAACTAATGGAAGATGCGATGAGTGAGCTGCAGATTGACAAAGACAAACAAGACAACACCAACGAGTTTGAGAAAAAGGTTATTCCTGCAAATCTCGTGTGCGTTAGGCTTAAAGGGAGAAATACGTTTAAAGGAAAACTAAATCATGGCTCCTTCTTACCGAATTTGCTCGAATAAAGGGAAGAACGGAAATATCATCATGTACTTGATTGTGACAACGTTACCATACGTAAAATGGGGTTACTTACAAAAACGATAAACGTGCTGCGCCTATTGGTCGTGCAAGACTCAGACTGGACCAATCACAAAATATTATATCAACCCGTGGCGAGAAAAGTTTATTTAAACCATCCCAAAATTAAACATTCGCTGTTCGTTGACTATCCGCAGCACGACATTTTTTAATTGTGTGTAGTGTTGTTTGCAAATGACTTATGAAGCTCTACCAGTTACATGAAATGTCTCAGTTGTTTGGCAACAAGTCCTTCCATTTTCTTTGTTTTCCTTGCTACCGATTTGAAAGTAATGCTGGAAACTTAGCGTCACAATTAGTTATTTGTTGTTTACTGATTTCTTGACATACCAAGGGTCTGGATTGAAATCCTAACTTCACTTTGACCAAAGCCACAAATTTGATAGTTAACTTTGATCTAACGTTTTTTTCGGCTCTTTCCTAAATGTTGCAATCATTCTCATTCAACCCTGGTCATAGTTTAGCCTTAATCGGTTTTGTTGCCAGTATTGTAGCGTTAGATGCAACTGTATTTCTTTATTCTGCATGATTTTACTTTTGCACTTGATGACAGAGTTGATCTGCTATGGTTATAACACCAGAAAGTGCCTCAAAATTACCTTGTGTATATTTCTGAAATGGCAAATTTTTTTAGCTATTACAGTTCCTAGACTGCATGATCCGCGGCCAAAGATTCATCTCAATACCCCAGAAAAGAGTTTAAAAGTTGACCGCGTATGTCTCACAGACACAGTTTGTGTTCCTAGAAAAAAGTTTTTGTTGAAAAAATCTCGTTTTTGCCTTGTTTCTTAAAGGAAAACTAATGTGGTTGCTTCATGCTCTGCTATCCATTTCAGTTATCAGGTTCAAAAGAAAAATTCTGCATTTGTTCATTTGCATTACCTTTCTTCGGCAGCTTAAGCAACTTCAAGCAGATGATGCCAATGAAAATAAAAGCCGGGAAGAAAAAAAGAAATCTGCTGAGCTGCAAAAATGCACGGATAAAGAATTCATTCTAAGCTGCAGAAAATGTGATAAGTTTGTGTGCAAATCGATCGACATCAGGTAAATTGGGCAGGTGGTGTTATTCCGCTCCTGCTACAAATCACATCAAAATCTTAATCTTTCTTCGTTTTCATGCAGTCGAAATAACGATTTTCCTGCAGACATAAAGTTTATTTCTTTCAATAAATAGCGTATGTAGGCGTCTAAAATTAATGCATTCCTCTCCTCATTGGGAAGCAATACGAAGGCCCCACAATGTCGCAGGTTCTCAAATTCGAACTGCGCCGACGAAATCTTCTGTTGAAACCACTGCCTTTGTTGAGAATGCACCTTGTTACCAGTCAGCATCAAAACTTTGTTGTTTGGTCACATTAAACATTAAAAATCGGTTTTGTTAAACTTTGTTGCAATGGTTTGTTTGATGCACAAGTTCGCATCTATCAGCGTTTGATATTTTGGCAATAGTTTATCTTTTTATAGCAGATGTCTTCGCAGAGATGGGGTTCGCAATTGAACTCGAGATCTACGAACACATTTTTGTTAGAACAATGGTTTATCAACGATAGGGAACCATGCACGCGTTGGATAACAATGGCTTTTCGGAGAAATGGTACCAAAATTTTGCGTTTTGGGTGATAATGCTAATGCAGATTGTTCCTATGATTACACGAATGCTCATGGCGATCATGCTATATAGCAGAAAGCGTAGGCATATGCAAGGGGATGCCAAGGTGGCCATGCACCCCCAAATTTTTATCATATCTTGTCATTTTGTCCTTTGAGAAGCAGTGTCCCCAACAAAATGCCGTTTCTCGCTTACAGTAAAAGTATTTGGCCCCAAAAAAATTTTTGGGATGGCTGCACAACTGGCAGAAAGCCTCATTGGCCACTTTCGCATTTTGTTGTAGGATGTGAGCTTGCATTAAATCTTTAAGGCTCAATCAAAGCATGCCTGCCTGTTAATGAGTCTTACATGTTTATTATTAATACGGGAATTTAATTACAACGTGCACAGAACATCCGATCGCATTTTGGCTGTTTTGAATAATAGCCCGTTTTTTGTGACATAGCTAAGAATAAAGAAAATAAAGCGACTTTCTCCTTATAACTGACAACAAACTTGTTACTTTGGATAAGATAAGCGTATAAATTTTCATCCATTTCACTGAAGTTATGAATATTTTCCCCCTGTTGAAGTATTCGGCTCGATGCCTGCAGAGTGTGAGCAGTGGTTCAGTAAAAGCCTGTCGTACCTATTGGTGGCTGGCTGCCGTGTGCATCTAAAGTGAAGCACGTTTGTGTGAACTTGACATTAGAGTAAAGCAATCCGCACTTCGATCACATAATCTTGCGTTTCAAAGAGTTAAGAGAACTGACGTCCCGATTGTGAAAAGGTTAAATTAAGAGCAAAATAACTGATGTGCAAGCAGTGCAATTTTGATGGCAGCCTTGAAGTCTTTCGCCATAAACAACATTAAGGTTTACCAAGCACACTGCAATTACCCACAAAGCGCTCTACATGCTCAGAATAGCTTATTTTGTTTCCGAGTCCGTGAAGGACTGAAGGCATACATCGAGGAAGCTATAATTGGTTAACAAAAAAAAGCTGTTTTATTTTTCCTTTTTACCGCAGTTAGATACTTTAAAAACTGTTTTTGTTTTCTGATTAACAATCCCAACTTCCTAACGCTTACAACTTGATCTGTGACATTTTTTGAGTAAAGCCTGAGTGTTTGGGATCATAATCTAGACTTTACAAAAAGAGGTTTTGTTAATATGAGCACTACACCTCAATATGAAACCATTGCGATAGCTAAAGCTCTGGCTGATCCAGAATCTCACCCCGTGCACAAAAAGAACCTCTCGCTCATGCTTTAAAAATAATCCTCCAACTAAGCAGTACGTAAATTGTTGACTGACAAATCACATTTGCTGTGACTGTTATTTATTTATCCTTTTTCACGCAAAAATCTCGCAATGAGAAGTGGCTCACAGCCACCGACGCTTTGTGACAAGTTTCTGGTCCGTTTATGGCGCGAAACCTCAACACCTATTTTTTCACAAATATTCCCACTAATTTTAGAAAGCGACTTTTTCGAACCTTCTTTTCTCGACGAACCAAGCAAGATTCGAACGCTGGACACGCAGCTGCGGAAAAGTCATTGGCCGAGGCGATAGTGTTGGACCTATCTATACTGTACTTTGGCGACAACTGCGCAGATTGCACATGTTTCACTTGTCGCATGTTTGTCGAGTTTTGTCAAAGTCGAGTACAATCAGCATCAGTTCTTTTTTGGCAGCTTGATTGTGATGTAACGATTCGTTCTGGAAATTTATCACTGATCACGTGAATCAACTCAAAGTTTCGTAATGAGCAGGGTTGCGGATTTGGAGGTAAAATATCCGACTCCAACTCCGAACTTTCAAAAATTTCCGATTCCCTACTCCAACTTTCAAAAATTTCCGACTCCGACTCCATAAAGGGAATGAAATTTGGCTGTTAAAGTCAACGCAAATCGTGGTGCACAGCAAGAAATCTCTGTTTCAACAAAAGTTTCAAAAAATTGCACCATTTCAACAGGAATTCTCAATTTAGGAGTGTGATGTAAAAAATGATCCAATTGGACATCCGGAGTCGAACAAAAGAATCCGACTCCGCCTCCCACTGTTGTTAGGAATCCGACTCCATCCAAAAACCTCCGACTCCGCAACCTTGGCAATAAGTCCATTAACATCGGTTGATTTTAACAAAAAAAGACTGTAATTTTCGACCCTAATATGTAATGTATATTTAGGTTGCAACATGCAGATACGTTTCGCATGATAAGTGTTTGATCTTGGTTTGCAGGCGAGAAAGGCATGGAAGATTTTTTTGCCTTACAAAAGAATTTCAAGAAAAGTTCAAAAGACATGACCATCCTCGAAAAACCTCGTCCATGGGCAATGCAGCATGGAAGAAAAAGAATAAAATTAGTTGTTCAACATGTGATTGCGACTGGGGCATCGAAGCTGAATGGAAAGGAAAACGGTCTTTTCCTTTAATCAAGCCAGTTGGTTTCAAAATTACTGATCCGTCAAATTCAGACTTCGTACATCTCCCGAAAAAGTGGAAAGACGCCTGCTTTCTTCCGCAGTCAATAGAATTAGACGAAATTGACGATGCTGATGCCCTCCATTCCAAAGATATCCCCGAGTAGGTTTGGATGCGGCCCTGTTTTGCGCCAAAAAATTATGATATGTTACCGCTTTGTTTTGCATGGATGAAGTTGCTTTTTCCTTGAGAATATTCCTATACCCGTTCTTTTGCTTCGTCAATGTATGGATGCCCATTGCCCACTAACTTCGCTGCTGTATTTATGAAAGCGTTTCAGAAGTGATTACGAGACGCTGGTTAGTGGGTCTGCGCTTTTCATTTGAATCGAATCACTGACCACGGTACCACGAGTCACCAATGGTCATGAGTTACAGCATCGTTGGTCATGCTACTTGATCGCTCGAAGTCTTGCTCAATCAAGCGCAAATCATTCAGAAGCTTTGCGTATCGTTTTCATGATTCAGATGTATTCCTCCGCGAGATCTACAAAACCTACTCAGAGCTACTGTAGTTAAAGTTGACGTAATTAGGAAACGTATCTCGTAATAGATTCTGTTCATCACGTATGTACACATTACTTTACTACTTGGGAGTTTTATCTCTCGCCGCAGATCTATAAGTTCCGGCATATAAAAGTGTGCGCCTATTTCTGGTTATGTGTATTAATTAATAAACGCAAATGGTTTGAAGACAGTTAAAATGTTCCAATTTTGCTCAGAGATGGAGTCGAATTGAGAAATCAGTAGGGTTTGTTATTTTGGATTTATGTAGATCTTCATTAAATCTGCAGCCCATACTAACGTTTTACACAAGAATAAAAGTTTTTCGGTATGTTCAGGCTTATAATTAACAAATATTTTTAGTTTACTGTAGGTATTGTACGGTTCTAGAACAACAGCCAACTAGGACAATTGGCAGCTGTCATAGTCGTTAGTTAAATTGTTGGTAGTTGTCTGGTTGGTAATTGTCCTGTTAGAAGTTGTCGTTGATGGCAGTTATCCTATAACCGGTGCAGAGAAGTGGACAAAGATTTTCTCTCAATAAAATGTCTATTTTAGACCCCTTCACTATAACTAACTGGGTAAGGCAAAGGATCCATTATCTTCGATATCATTATTTAAAGTCGTTTTGATGAACTCTTATTCAGCTGGGCTTAACCAGAACGGGATGCAATATATGGTTGAGAATCACCTAACGCTTGCTGAATGCTGATGATATGTGATGCTTTTTACAGATCTTCATTTTTCCTCAATTATTCAACGCTCCTGTATGATGGAGACCAAATGCAGTAGTTGTCCGTGAATTGTTTCGGAGTTTGCGTCTCATCAGTATTGCTTTTGTGCAGTAAAAAATATGTGGACACTGTGTACACACCAACCATAAAAAAG
>JGI24021J15306_10002586_pt1 | contig 19743 bp, 10 predicted proteins | sample Ectturendosymbi1_FD_15306 | JGI IMG/M metagenome (IMG submission 15306)
ATGTATATGCAGCCTACGTTGTTTTAAATCTCCAACATGTCGTGCATTATTTTGTGATAAGTTTGCTAAACTTTCTTGCACCTTGCTAAAGTGATTTACTGAGTTGCCGACGTTATTTTTACTGAGTTGCCGACGTTATTTTTGGGCAATAACGCCTAACCGAGCATTTCCTTTCGATGCGCTCTTTCTATGAGAGCGTTTTTCTCTTTACAATGCAATGCTTGTCACCAAGCGAGCCCTTCGGTTCCAACGCGCTCTTTCTGTGAGAGCATTCTCTTTGTGCGCCTGGAGGCGCTGAGAGGCAGTGAGCGACGAGTGGTGAGAATAGTAGGAATGGGGCTTAAACTTGACGAGACCCACTGTTTGTACCTGCAATGTAGGGGGGGTGGCTTAAGAATGCAACTGTTTGTATCTTCAGCATAGGGAGTTGATTTACAAAGCAACTGTTTAGTGTTTGTAACTTCAGCATAGGGATTAGGGATGCCTTTAGAAAGCAATAGTTTGTACCTCCTTAGGGAGTTAATTTAGAAAGCATGTTTGTACGTCCAGTACAGGGATGGCTTTAGAAAGAAACAGCTTTGAGTTTGTACCTCCAACGTAGGGAGTTGATTTAGAAAGCAACTGTTTGTACCTCCAGCATAGGTGGTTGATTTTTATTGTAAAGCAAGGCCGGCCTTAAGCTGATGCAAATGAGTCGACCAGTCCTCATCTGTCGTCACGCTGCAAGGCACCTGAACAGTGAATGAACTTGACTCGGGTGCAGTGAGTGTCAACGGCAAAGAAACTGTTATTGCAAAAAATAAATAAATAAAAACTATCAGAATTAAATTAACCTGCTGACATCATGCCCATGCTGGAGGTACAAACACTTGCTTTCTAAATCAGCTCTCTACGCTTGAGGTATTAACAACAATTGCTTTCTCAAGCCATCCCTACACCACTGGAAGTAAAAACGGTTGCTTTCTGAATCAACCCCTATGCTGGAGCTACAAACAGTTGTTTTATAAATCAATCCCTATGCTGGAGGTACAACCCTACACTCACTGGTGGTACTGACCCTGCTGATCCTTACTGAGCCAATATGGTTGGCGTAAGATGGTATGTTCATAAATACTGTATGCTTTCATTCAGACAAGTGTAGTAGGCCTATGGAGATATATTCCATACAAAAGTACTGCAATTTAAACAACTGTTGAAGTTCTTCTCCTGTTTGTTTAATTTTTATGATGGATGAAAATGCACAAGTTCTGCAATTCAGAAGCCAAATAAAAAATATCGTACAAGGTATTTATTGCATACTTTAAGTTTAAGCATTTTGTTTTGTTAGTTAGTTCTAAATNCAATAGAAGATACTATATGCAAATAATGTATACAGACCAGGGTTGACAAAAGTTATNATTGTTTTAAAGGAAGTGGCTACGGAACCACCCATNGATCTTTTTTCAAAACTAATTCTACCGTACCGCCTCGCATGATGTGGTCAGTTTGTTACTCAAGTGTCATCGTCCCAGTAACGGAGCAGATATTTTTCACNTCTGCTATTGCAATGGTTTTTGGTTTGCCTCTCACCTTGNCACCTTACGTTTTCGTAATAGTGACTNCTTGCACATTTCAATTCGTGGGACCAGTTTTCTTTGCTTTTTTAAAAACTTTCCAAACTTTTGCTTTAGGTGTTAGGTTTAGGGGTTTGTAAGAGTAAGCGTTAGGTTAGCGTTGGGTTAGGATTAGGTTAGGGTTAAGTTTTAGAGGTACCTTTTGCATTTACTTCTGCTTGTTTCTACCAAGCCTATTGCATTATCTTCTTGCGTTACTGTCACGTTACAAGTGGTGGTCAAATAAGGTTTCAAATTTAAAGATCCACGGGCATTTCTGTACTGTAGCCACAGCCTTTTTCAAAATAAATAAATCAGATTTTTAAAATTTAAATCTGATTTTTTTTATTTTTATGAATTTTTATAGAGCAAAGGTTTCCAACCTGTGGTATGTGTACCACTAACGGTACGTGGTCTCCCAGGTGGTACCCAAGTAACTTTAATTTTTTCACAAAAACCTAGATTCATAGTTATGTAGTTTTTATATGTGGATTTGCTTCTAAATAAATAAATTTTCCTGTAACCTGCTATTCCTATTGTTTCATAACATTATGACTTTTGAGGTGCTGTTAGCAAATTTTCACCACGCATCGACCAGCTGGTGGAAGGTAAACAAAAACAAAAATCTTATTAAATTTAGTTGTATTTTATTATTATTTTGATATATATTATTCTTCTGAATAAACTAAGATCAAATTAGGTGTTTTGGAAAAAGTGGTACGCATTGACAATGCAGGTTGCCCAAGTGGTATGTGATACTAAAAAGGTGGGGAACCCCTAGTGTAAAGCATGGCCATCTAAGAAATAGTATTAGTAATTTTTAATTTTGACGAGTTTGTTTTAATATAACTTTTTTGTTTTGTTTCTTGTAGTATAGGGAGTAGAATTCAGCTGAATTTTCATTCGCTTGCACTTATGCATCACATTTAAAGCATATCAGTTCATAGCACTAGCACCATTGCACAAAACGAAATATTCATTGAAATGACTCAAACCAACAGTTCATCAACTTGATTAACACTTGTGTCATGTCAAGAAACTTGTAAAAAATACAAGCCTGCCAGCCTTTTTGGTTTGGTGCGAAGGCTATAGTTAAAATTGATTATTGTGATGCAGCTTTCACTAGTTCAGCTTTTGCAAAAGTATAATTTACATGCATAAAATGATAAAAACCTATATAATATATATGTTATTATAAATCAGAATAAAAAATATGTTCTAAAACTATTTCTACATTCAACAGCCTACATGCTTGCTGGAATTTATATGGAACTTTTGCCAGGCCTGTAGCTATTGGGGCATTCAGAGGCAATGTTTCAAAATTTTTATATCCCCCAAATTTTTTTATGGCCAGAAAGGTTTGTTTCAAACATACACCTCAATAAAAACAAAAATCTTGCTCTCCTAACAGTTTATTTTGCCTTCCAAACATAAAAAAAAACTGGCTACAGGCCTGCTTTTCATGCCAGACTACACTTTCAAACTTGTGGCATTCTGACTTTTGAGTCTGCAAATGTTAGTGATTTCAGTCCACATATCATTTTTGCAGTTGGTTTACATAGAATCTGTGACCTCGCAATGACAGTTGAGATAATTGATAAAACTTTAATTGCTTTTATATCTTGTGTTGTCATAAGAAGTCTCTTCCCTTCTTTAATAATAAGCAATTACTGATTAGTAGGACAACCATTTTTTACCTAAAAACCTGAAATTTTGACACCTTGTTTGCTTCAATTTTTTGGTTTTATTTTTTCAACCTTAGAGTACCTTTAACGTAGAATTGCCCATTTATAAAACTTCAAGTGGTTTTAACTTGTGTCATCATAAGAACTTTTTGCCTTCTATCCTAATATTGTATAGGCTATGTGAATATTAGAATGTTAATTAACACCTGTGCTGCCAACATACAAATATGTCATACTTGGAAATCAGCCTAAAATCAAGCATATTTTCGATTGTCTTACCAACTGCATAGCTCCTCAGCGGATTGTGCCAAAGAGCTGTTCAAGCCCTTAAAAAGACTTGGCAAATCTTCGAGTCTGCAATGAAAAAAAAATTGTTAGTATGGGGTTTCTGTTTTTTTGTGAGTGACATCATAAGTTCTCCATACCTACCTGCATAATCCTTGAAAATTTTAGGTGATATAAGCAAGAACCTCTTTAGTCATGCAGCTTGTTATCCAGCAACATTTGCTAGGCCTAGGCTACAACAATTTTTGCAAAACACTTAGGTCCTGACAGTTGTTGCATGTATAAGGATAACCTTTTTAGTCGTATTTGTGCACAGAAAATTTCCACATAATCTTCCAAGAAATTTCCAACACTTATGCCCATCACCTCTGAAAATTTGAAGTAATTCTAATGAAAACCTTTCGAGTTGGGTACTTTTTGTTACGCAACTACAGGTGCGCATAGGCTACAAAGATTTATCATGATATTCAGTAAGGTCGAGCAGTAGTTCTGTAAAGCAGCATAGCTTTCTCAAAACTAAAGTTTTTGCAACCAAAATTTGCAAGAATTATCTTCAGTTGTTGCATTTTGCCTGAAAATTTGAATTCAATGTATCAAGAACTTTGCAAGTTAATAATTTTTTAATTGAGCAACCAATGAACCAGCCTCTGTTCTCAGCACATCAGAATGATTTTTTGTGTGTGTGGCTAGTAATGTGCTAATTTGGGTTCAGTAGTAGTTGAGTAGAGCGTTATAACTTTGAACATGCTTGTTCTTTTGCAACCAAACTTTAGATGAATGTTCTTGTGGAAAAGTATCTTACCTGAAAATTTGAGGTCAATTGGGCAAGTACTTTTTGAGTTATTCAATTGTGAGTATAGCTGTTTAATGAAAACAAACTAAAAATTGTCCAACACCAGCTGAATAACTGTGTGGAATTCATACCGCACAGAAGGTGTTAAGTGGAAAAACTAGAAATGAGCTTAGATGTATGAAATATTTCTGTCATATGGATGTATATTTATACTTTTGATTTGATTTGTGTAATCTTTTTGAAATTATGAAGTTCTCAAACCAGTGGCTTAAAGTTGTAAAATGTGCAGGTATCATTTCTGACTTTGATGAAGAAGATTTGATTCGTTTGGAGAATGATGATATGTATGTGCTATGTTTTATTCACTGGCGAAAAGGTGATGTTGAAGCAGCTGTAAAACTGGCGACTGATGTTTTGAGGTGGAGAAAGGAGAAGCACATTGGCAGTAAGTTATAATTGCTCTAAGATTTTTTTCAGCAACTTTGAATATGTTGCTAGTGCAATCTTTAACACATTTGTTCTCAGCTGGTCAGGCCAGAAAAAAATCCACTGTCTATGGGGCGGTTGCCTCATTGTTGTGAAATTTGCAGCTAAACATAGCCACCATCTTGCGGTGACATCAAACATGACCGCTGATCTTTGTAGGCACATCAAAGACAGCTGAAGTCAACATACCCATGTCAATCAAGTTTGAAATTTTCACAATTGAAATGTTGATCCAAATAGCCTGGTATTTATGGTTGTTTTCACCAGGGCTGCAGGGCACCGGAGCTAGGCATTTTGCCTGGAGCCAGAGCTCAAATTAAAAATCAGAATGAGCAAGAGCTCAGTCTAAAATTAAAGGACTGGAGCCAGAGCTATGGTCATTTGAGAGGTAGCTCCAGGTCCCTTCATAGATACTAACGGTTTTGCCAAATATACTTACTGTACCTAAAACAGTGCTCTTTATAGCAAACTAAACACGATCGCTATGAGTTACCACACCAGACTGCAACATGGATCTGAAAGCCAATAATGTTTCTTTGGTTTAATCATCTCCAAGGCTGTGACATTGTAGCTGGCAAGTATAGTGTTACTTGTTAAACTGGTTTTCAAACACTATTTGAGAACTGTATGCAGTCCCCAGGCATCCTTAGTGTGGCTCTTAATAGTCTTTCAGTACATAACATGTCTAATATTTTGTTTTTACAGACTTCATTAGTGCAGTAAAAAAATGTGACAATTGACTTAAGTGGTAATATTTTTTGTGTGGCTCTCTAACAAAATTGTAGGTCTGAATTTTGTCCCCTAAAGCAAAATGGTTGAGAATTGCTATTGTAGAAGTAAGAAAAAGGTTAAGTACTGCAACATCTTACTTTCTAGTCAGAATGATCAAACTGGGTCTGTAGTAGTGTACAGTGATCTAAAGAGATCTGAGCTATAATGAGTAGGTATTTAATATAAGATCCCTAGCTTTTGTAGCTGTATAACCATGCTGTCAGCATAGAATATGATTGAGATATGATACCATTGCAGATTTATGCGTGGAATGCATGGCCTGCTATTGTGAAGTATCAACTTTTATTAGAAACCATTAAGCCTGGTTCACACGTGATGTGGCAGAAGCGGTGCGGCACTTGCAACAATTGCTTCTTGATTGTTTGAGTATTCACACATAAAGAGGCTGCAAAGGCATGAATCACCAGTCGCGCCAACAAAACTGTGCTTAGCAGAGCATTTGAAATCCCCACTAGACAGCAAAATAGGCGTCTCCATCTTCTGCATGTCTCATCTGCAATTTTTTGAATATTTTGTGGAACACGATGATAAACACAGTTACATCGTAGTTAAAAACAAATGAATCCAGGGTTTCAGCTGTTTGCAGCAAATGCAAAGGTATGGGGACAGTTTGAAAGCACACAACATTTCCAAGTTTGATTTCCATTAAACACTACTGCTTAATCTAGTAGCAAATTTAGCAAAGCACATACAAAGAATCATAGTTAGAAGATCAAACTCAGTGAAGTGTTAAAAAACATTGCCTACTGATCACAAAGTTTGGAGTGCAGTAGGCATCTCTGTAGAAACATTCAAGACATGAAGTTTAAAATTGGAAGTGCTTCCCAAATGATTAAGCAATTAATTTATGGTTGGTTGCAATCTAATAAAATGGTAGACTATGTGCCAGATGATGGATGGATTAATGTGCTTGTTAAAGATATGAGGACAAAGTGAATTTAACAGTAGAAACAGCAAAGCAAAGGTATTTGCCTAGGCCAGTGGTTCTTAACCAGGTGTAAATTTGCCCCCGGGGTTAAATTTCATCTTCCAAGGGTGTAAATTTACTGAACAATAATTTGCAGCCAATATAAATTTTACAAATCATTCTAAACCAGTGTTTCTCAAACTTTTTTATTCCATTGCCCCCTTTTCATTCATGACACGTCATTTTTGCTCCCCAAGCCTGATAAACCAAACACAAGGTAGTAAATTTAAAGAGTTATCATTCACAGACTGTTATTGCCCCGTGTTTAGGCCCAAAATTGAAGAAGTTTCAGCCCATGCATGCTTCTGTCTTAAACCAGCTCAATGCTACTCCCAATGGTCGCCATACTGAGTAGACAGTCATTCACATCCAAAGAATTTTATATGACACCAAACATTGCAGGTGCAGTCTCATGATTGATACAAAGTCAATAGCTGCTTTACACAACAAAAGGAAGTGTTAGTTTTTATTATACTAAGATTGATGAGTGTGGTCTGTATCAGTACAACAGGAATTACACTAAGTACCCCTGACTGACAGTATAAACTTATCTATTTTTTCTGCATTAAATGTATAAAATTATTTATATATTATGAAATTTACCTAAAATAATTCATACAATGTCAAATATGAATGCCAGTACTTTAATAATGATTTGACTTGTGTGCAGAGTTAAAGCCAGAAGATTTTGAGACAAAATTTCTTGAACGAGGAATTATATTTGTACATGGTAAAGCCAAAGATGATACAATTTTAGGTATTGTTACAGCATTGTTATCTGTGGCTGATTGATGTTATTTCTACAAGCTCTGTGTTTCTATTGTTTGTTTTCTTTCAATTGCTTTTTTGTTAGAGCATATTTGGTGACCACTAGACTGTGTGGCAATGATATTCTAGTAATGTCCACTGTCCATAAATTATGATACTTGTAACAATGCTGTCAAAACTGCTTTTGGTTTTAGAAACCTGGATGCTCTAACAAGGGTCCTCTACCCTTAGTGTGATTTTGTTGATATTGTTAGGCTAAAGAAACCTTAATGTTTGAACTCAAGAATGACNATGTTTTTGCTACTGTTNGGGAGTCATATGCAGCTTGACTTGTGTGGATGGTGAAACCTATAGTGTTATTGACTTAACACAATCTTNTTAACGAAAACGTGCAAAAAGTCTTGAGACTGAAAGGTACTTCTTCATCTTTGAGCAGTTCTTTCAGTCCATTGCTAGGCTGCACTAGATCTCAGGGCAGGTGATGAGCAGCCATTTGCTTGTCTCATCATCCAGAATCTGTCATCCCATGCTCTCCATAGGGAGGTTGATGGATTAGACAGTGACGGACAACATGGTCAGTGGTCTATTCTTCTGTGTCACACTCACAAGCCACAGAAGCAGCCATATCCCCTTTTTGTAAGCAGGTGAGTGGAAATGTTCAATGCCGGTGCGGAGGTGGTTAAGTCAGACCCATGTTCTTGGCAGGGTCATTCCAGGAGGTGAGTGTCAATGTTGGGAATGAAACTGTGGGGTCTCTTGGTGTTGTCCAACTACTCCCATTCCATCGGTGATCTGACCAAAGCATTAAACTTGTGTTGTTATCCACAGTTGAACTGATGAGCTTTTGTGCGGTTACAAACAGGTGTCTCGATTTGAGATATCGTGCATTCCCACCTGGTGGACAGGTGAGAGTGGAGCAAGGGTCCACTGTCCAAGCTCCATGGCACAGTATGCTAGAGACAATGTGACTCCTTTGCGATGAAGCTTAGCAGGTTGGATTCCTGCTAGGGTAGGAATATTGTCTGCTGGTGTAAGATGCAGGCATCCAGTCACAGTTGGCAGGTGTTATTGATGACATGGTCATTGAGATGGGTGTGAGCACTGCGGTGTTTGGCAAGTCAGATGTGTAGATGTTATCCTTTATGTCTTGCCTCCTAGCAAGGTGGCCTGATCTATGGTCAACCTCATATGTTGAAAACCTGCTTGTTCCTGTGGGAGTAATGGACCGATGATAGGTTCGAAATAACCGTAGATGAGTCTCTTAAGGATTTTGAAGGGGACACACAGTACGGAAATAAGGCAATAACTCTTTGGGCCAAATGGCTTTTCTGGCTTGGGGATCACAACTATTAGTGTTCTTCTCCAGATCCTGAGGATTTTAAGTTGATAAATACAGGAAGATAAAAAGTTGTATAACCAAGATTTGAAAGCTGGCCTGATCTGGAGTATAAACTCCAAGAAAATAGAATCCAGTTCCAGACACTTTCCTGGCTTCAGGTAGTTGAGGGTAGCAGCAAGATACTCTGGTGTAAAGGGGCCAGAGATACTGTCTCCCTCAGGTGTTGCAAAGCATGTACTTAACACTTTGATGTCTAGTAGGATTTGGGGATTTTCGCTCCGAAACAACCGGATCGCACGTGGCTTTGCGTGAGCGTAACTCTGGTGCCGAAAGCGGTAGAGAGCTGTTCAAACGCTCAAAAGACGTAGCAAGTCTTCAGTCTGCACTCGAAAAAAATTTTTTTTTGGTAGGGGGTTTTGGGTTTTTTGACGTCATAAGTGGAGGACTTTTAGGCCACCTTGGCCCACTTCACCTGGCCCTGGGCCCAAACTGTTAGATGGTAGTATTTCGCTCAAGTTTTTATTGGAAACTAGGCTACAATCCAAGTCTTTTGATACTTCGGATGACCTGCTGGGGTTTCGAGTATAAAAGTTATGATCTAAAGTAATGAAAATATTTGACTAATTAGTTAATTAGATAATTAATTTGTTTATTTTAGATCATAACTTTTGAACCAGAAATGCCAGAAAGTCGATCAAAGTCTCAAAAGACTCGGATACGTGCCTAGTTTCCAATAGAAACTTCAGCGAAATACTTTGGCCTAGCGGTTGGGCCCTAGGCCAGGTAACATGAGCCAAAATGGCCCAAAAACTACTTCACTTATGACGTCAATCACAAAAAATATGCAACCCCCAACCAAAAATTTGTTTCGAGTATAGAGTGGAAGACTTGCTGAATCTTTTGAGAGTTTGATCAACTCTCTAGCACAATCGGCGGAGGAGCTATGGCCTTGGTAAAGCAACCGGACACTGCTGGTTGTGTTTGTTTTATCTACCTTGAAAAAGAACTCTTGAAGTGCTAATTATCAGATGAGCTGTTGTGCAGTGGGCACAAATGGGTGTCTTGATTTGAGATGCTGTGCATTCCCGACAGGTGAGCGCTGAGTGGTGCAGATGTCCAGGCTTCATGGCACGGCATGCTAAGAGACAATGTGGCTCCTTTTGTGACAAAGCTCAGCAGGTTGGATGCCTGTGAGGATGGGAAAGTTGTCTGCTGGTGTAGGATGCAGGCATCCAGTCACAATTCGCAAGGCATTGTTGATGGCAGGGTCAATGACACGTGTGGCACCAGACAGGAACACAGTACTCTGCTGTTAAGTGGACCAGGACTAAGGTGGCTGTTGGCAACGTTGCAACAGCACCCCAGTCCAAGCCAGCAAGCCACCCCAAGAGTATGGCGCATGATGTCAACTTTTTGCAAAAAGTGGCTCAAGGTGTTGGCGTTACGTGAGCGACCTGTCCAACATTACTCTGAGGTATTTGGGCTTAAAACGAAAGGGCAGGGTTTCATTGTTGTAGTTGAATTTTAACTCATGTTTAGCTTCCTTGATGAGATGGAAGACTGCCAACATTGTTTTAGCAGTGTTGACCTTCAGCTTCCAGGTCTGGAGGTATTCACCTACAGTTGCCATTATAGAGGTTTGGAGTGTAGCCCAGTGTGGAGTTTGCTTCTGAGGAAGGTCATTGTTGCATGTAGAATTGCTGGTTTCCCCAAACGCCACTAACAATGAGATAGCCCAGTCGTATGAGTAATGTTCTAATATTCTAACTACTGACTAAACTACCTGGCATTTTAAGTTGCCAAGCCAAAGCAAGTGTTTGACTTTCACCCTATTTAGACAGGTCTTTATTTNCAAAAAGCTTCTGATCAGCAGCAGAAAAATACTTTGTCGATTGCATAGCAGCAGCTGTACATAATCACACNAATATGATATTACTGTTTGCGTNTCGATGACATCACCATGTTCACTCAACCATAGTATACCCTTTTTGTGAAATTGGCAAAATGGGAGGCAAATTATGGAAATGATATATTTAGGGGATGATGGTCCAAGCCTATGGCTACACTCATGGTGGTATTATGGCAGTTGTATAGTACTGTGCTAGTACTTGACAATGATTAATAAGCATTTTCTTCTTTACTAAGTACATAAAACTTTAGTATTAGCACTTGAAGAATTCTTTTTCAAAGTAGATAAAACAAACACAACACTTCAATTATTCTTTAAAAAATAAACAATACATCAAAAGTAGAATTTATGAACATGCATCAAACTATTGGTGGGACAAAAGATATTGTGCCCTCCTTGTCCAAAAGTTGGGGGGACATGCTCCCCAACCCCTTGAAACTTGGTCCCTAATTCACTGGTCTATATTTTCAGACATTGTGATTAAATTGACTTAATTTTTTCGGTCATATAAAAATATCAGTCTATGACTGAAAAATGACCAAAAAAAACTGGCTTCATTTGTGGCATTCTAATAGTTCTGACTCTGCAAGGGTTAATGATTTCAGTCCACATGTCATTTTTGCAGTTAGTTAAAATAGAATCTGTGACCTCGCAGAAGCTATGGTTGATAAAACTTTGATTCTTTTCACTTGTGTCATCATAAGAACTCTCCACCCTTTATATCAGGGGTCTTCGAACTTGTTTGTCGGGGGCCACATGAGCTATTAAACGTCAGTTCGAGGGCCGGACATCTTAAAAAATGTGATTGTTTTCAGGATATGTCACATTTTACCGAATCAACACATTTTTCAAAAATATATTTTTTCATTGACAAAATGGCTTCGCAGGCCGTGGTTTGGAGACCTGTGCTTTATACTGTGTAAGTGAAAACCTATTGGAAACCCAATTAAATGGGTTATAGAAATCACACAAAGCTTCAAAACTATATTTCCCCTGGACTGCTTGACTGACTTTGCTGGCTCATATGACATGCGCTTAGAAAAAAATGTTACACTGTTACCTAACATGGGTCACCAGTGACCCTATACTTTATTTTGGTATAAAGTTAATTTTATCTGTAAAATTCACAAATGGAAAAACTTGGTGTTTATGAAAGCAATGCCAACGAGTAACTTTAGGAACACATGGAATGTCAAAATAGTGAACTATTTGATATGAGTAACATGCACTTGTAAAATTCTGCTTGTGGGCAACCCACAAAAGCATATAAGGGTTAAGTCCACATAAGCCACTTTTTTGCATCACTTTGCACCACCATAACTCACCAGCTGATTGAGATATTGTTCAAACCCTCTCAAGATGTGGCAAGTCTTCTAGTTTAGATTTTTAATAATTGAAAAGTTTTGGATTTTAGTTTTTTGTGGGTGACATGATAATGGGGATTGGTTTACGCATTTTTGGCCAATAGACTAGCTTAATGGCCAATCAGTGCAATGCCTGTTGTTTTGAGTTTCCTATTGATTTTTACTAGCACATGGTGCAGCGTAAAAGTTGAAACATATTTAACTCGAAATCAGACTTCAACACATGCAATGAAGTAGTAAGTAAAATCATGAAAATAGACCCACCAGGCTGAAAAACTTATTACTAGGTGCAATCCACGTCCATTAGGCTTGAAAACAAAGTTTCTGATATGGAAGCATGTTTTGAGAGACTGTTTCTGGTCCTTCAAAATGCCTTGAAAAACTCTGCTTGTTTTCATTGTGAAAATCAAGGCAAAGAGTTACTGCTAAAAATTGAATGTGGGAAACGAAAAAATAGTTCTGCTAAATCTTAAAAATCCACCTAGTGGCCAAAAATTCAAAATCTTGTATCTCAGTCCCCATTGACATGTTNGCTGCCTGTGTATGAATATATCTTACCCATGGGCACAATTAGGTAGGGGACACGGGGGACATGTCCCCCTACTTTTTNAGACATTGGGGATATAATATGTCATGTCCCNCACATTTTCTCTTTAGGTTTCGCAATATATTGGTTGCACACCAACCTGTCCCCCCNCATTTCACAACAAAATTNCACCCATGGTCTTACTTAAAAATCCCACATGAGCTTTCGCACCACTTTGCAACTCCATAACTCACTGGTTGATTCTGATAGAGAGCTGTTCAAACCCTCAAAAGACTCAGCAAGTTTTTGGGCCTACAATGAAAAACAATTTTGGGGCGGTTCGGGTTTTTTGTGAGTAACGTGATAAGTGAGGTAGATTTTTGGCCATTTTCACTCATGTTACCTGAGCTAGGGCCAATCACTAGATGAAAATATTTCGCTGAAGTCTTTGTTGGAAACTAGGCCAAAATCCAAGTCTTTTGAAACTTTGGATGACTTGCTAGGGTTTGACTTAAAACCCTGATTTAGCCAGCTAAATCATATCCTATACTGGAAGTGTGAAAAACATTTTCTAGTGAACTATGGAAAATACCAATAATGGCAATGCTAACGTGATTTGTAGTTAGCTAGAAATTTGATAATTCAAATCTTTGTTCATTTTGGAATCCAATCAATATCTTGGACTAAAAAATTGATGTGGGTGATGATTTTTTTTTAGTTTGGAATTTTGCCTGACACAAAGCAATACAAATGATGTGCGAAAATCTAAGCAGGCTAGTGTGTTATATAGATGCATTGGGTTTTATTAATTTTTGTGTAAAAATACCAGAAACATTGTCTTTTTATAACATTTCTTTGCATCTCACAGTGCACTTCATTACACGACAGCAAACAAAAGATATGAAACCTCAAGTTCAGAAGCTTCTGTCATTGTGGCTGGAAAGCATTCAGAGAAATCATCCTGGAAAACATATAACTTTCCTGCTTGATGTCAGCAAGTCATCTCTAGCAAATGTTGATGTTGGAGGAATACGTTTTATGTTGGACTGCTTCACAACTTACTTTCCTGACATGCTAGGTTAGNATTATGACAGAAAATACCTGGTCATCATGAGTTTGTTTTTTTGTGTTTGCTTAGCTTGATTTTGTATTGAATTTTTTATTTTTACAGAAAAAATTCTAATCCTTGAAATGCCGTGGATAATGAATGGTGAGTAAAATTGCACTTGGATGTTCCATCTGACCTTTTTCGCAGGTTCCGTGCTTCCTCATTTGCATTTCAATCTGTGTAACTTTATAAGTTGTGCTAGATATATGTTTAATTTGTAACTCATCACAGAAAACTCTTACAGCCAAAGTTTCTTGCAGCTTCTTTGGTAGTATTGCAGTATCAGTTTTGAAAAGTGACAAACAGTACTACTGTTAGTTTGGCTACCTCATCTTGTCTTGGTGCCCAAAACAACAGGCTACGTAATCTTGTTTCACTTTCCTTTTTGATTGTGTTCATCTGTCTGCTGATCTATTCCCTTCAGGTTTTGTGTGTGTACTCTGTTTGCATCAGCTATTTTTAATTTCCTGAAAGAGATAATTTTTGGTTTTCCTCTGTGTGCAACCAAGCTGGTACAAAAATTAGCGATAAAACATGGGATATTATGTCTTTCCAGTACACTGCAGCAGATTGAGAAGTTCAAGTTCATCAGGGTAGTAATGACAATTGACAGAAGGCATAACTAGGAGATTGATACATGAANTATTAAAACAAACACAGTTATGTGTAAACTTTGTTGTTGCTCGTTTGTCACAAANATTTTTTTAACATTTCAAAACTGTCAGTTTTTAATTGGCCTTTTGGGTTGATACCACCTATGGTCATGNTTACCAAGGGCAGTGATGGCGAAACTATGGCACGTGTGCCAGAGGTGGCNTGCACAGCNCTCTCTGTGGGCACGCGCATTGCTGCTCCAGTGCAGAGTTCATTAACAGATAGGTAGAGGTATGCAGGGCCAGATTGCTCCCAAGACTGGGACAGCCACCTAAAAAGACACTGTTTCGTGCAGTTGTTTGCAACATCAAGTCATTCAATTCTGCTGTATTGTACATCTAGAAGTTCCTTATGCCAAAGAAAGTAGGAAAAATTTGACAATGTCCTCAGAGATGTCACAAAAATAGAAAAATTGTATCATGCCTCGTGCTCTTAACTGTCGACAGTTTCAAACACTTGAGGGCTCAGGCACAGCATAAATGTTTACCAATGTGCAATAATGTCTGGTGTTTGAGCAGAGGACGAGTCCTGGAGAGATTTGTAGCCTGCTTACCGGTAGATGAAATTTGTTCTTTTTTATGAATGAAAAAGGCAGGAATGTCCACAACTCGCTGATATAGCCTGGCTTGACAACCTCTCGTGTTTTTTAAAGATTTTACACTACACTTCAATGCACGAAACCAGGGTCTCCAAAACTATAGCCCACGGGCCAAATCCGTCTTGCGAAGCCGTTTCATCTGACCCGAGAAAACATTTTGCCACTAATGAAAAAATTTACTATATTTACGAAAAACTTGTAGATTTGGTGAAATGGGATATATCCCAAAACAATCACGTTATGAATAGCTTATGTGGTCCCCAGACAAAAAAGTTTGGAAACCCCTGTAATAAACAAACAGCTACAAGGTGTTTGCTTGGGAAGACAGCAAAAAGGATGTTTTGTGATATCAAAACTGAGAGAAAATTTACAGTAGGCTTTGGAAAGATACCTTGAAATTGGGCAGCTGAAATAATTTCCAAATCTAAAATTGTATTTTAAAAATTCTACAACATTTGCAGGCAATCTTACAAGCCATCAAGAAATCTACGAAAAATTTTCCAAGTTTGTAGCAGCTGCAAATGTGAATTTAGCAAAATATTTTTACAATTTTGTAAAATGGAGACAAACCTACGTTTTCTTGCTTTTCCAGATCAAGCCAAATTTGAAGAACTTGATTTTTCCTACTTATACTGATTAGATATAGAAAATCCAGAAATGGTGCTATGGGAATTTCAAAAAAACTATATCTGGATAACAAATTCTATGACGTGCGTGAAACACTTTTGAAGATAGAAGGAATGTGTGGTGTTGATATAACGTTGCCACATAGAATTTATTGCAGCAAGAGGAGAGTGAACCTAGTCAAGTGGGGGAACTCTATTGCTCTTATGTTATGCTGAGAGGGTCGTCGGTTTGATTCTTTCTTCAAGTGGCTGAGGGCGACGCAGCAACAAATGACAGCACATTAGTTCTGAAAATGAAATTCTTGAAGTTTGGAATTCTCTGCCAAGTGATTTTAAGTCAATGCAAAAAGCCCTTGGGATTGCTTTCCTTACTTTGTTTGGATCATCTTATGTGTGCGATAAGCTGTGAAGTATATCACATCTGACACCAAAAGCAGACTATGGCCTGAGTGCTGCATGTGTTTCTCTCAAACTAACAAAATACTGTATGAGCCAAGGTTAGATTAATTGTCAGCAAAAATCACGTTAATTGTTCAAAAACATGCCAAATGGAAACTCTTACCTTTCAGTAAAAAACTATTTGTATCTTGAAAGCTCTGTTATTGTGCGTATTTTTTAAGATAAAAGATGTTAATGCATAAGTTTTTTTTTCTAACCCAAAACATAGTTNGCTCATCCAGGTTGAATTATCGTNTTGGCACTTTGGATTACATAAGTGNGTTAAGGGTTGCCATTTAGGCACTCGGTCTATAAAAGGTTCGCCATCACTGACCTAGGGCAATAACTGAAAGAGTGTTGTCTCATGTACAACCAGTCAAGATGGGATTTTTGCAAAGAGTGTGTGGTGTGACATTTCATGACAAAGTTCTCTGTGAAACTTGCAAAACCCTGAATGTCGAGTACTTCTCTGAATCGAGTAATCTCAGCTGTGATATTTCAGCCACGTGGGTCTAAATGACCCCTGGTTCTTCACAGCATCCCACTCCCTCATGCATTCTATAAATTGGTGTACTTGGAAAGTCATCACAGTAATACATTATGATAATCATGATGGCGGCATTCATCCGTGTGTCCAAACTGCTTGTATTTCATCTAAGTAAATGTATTAGTGCCATCAAGCATATACTTTTCTACTACAGCCGTCCTCCATGTATATATCCCCATGTACTCTCATGTATTTATGTGTCCTTTGTTACTGTGATGCCTGGCCTGTTCAAAGTCTAGCGCATTGCATGTGGTGGTGAAAACCTTACATACACAATACACATGACCACATTGTCCCAGGGAAGATCAGCGAGGTGAGTCCTGTTGGCTTCACTAATGATAAAGCAGCCCAGAGGTTGGCCAAGGCCCAGGTGACATGGTTACATCTGAACTTGCTTGAGCCAGTCCTGGTGTCAAGCCAGCAAAACTATCAGAGGTTGCTGAAAACCGTGAGGTATTTGGAGTTCTAGGACTGCTACCCCCATCATCCTCTCCAGAAGAAATGCAGTTATGAAAATGAAATAGTGAATATAAGTGGCCTAGTGGGATGGAGCGTGTTTGAATCTTGGTATGGTCACACCAAAGACTTAAAAATAGTATTTGCAGCCTGTCCAGATTTGTGCTTATCGATGAATGAGTGCAGAGGAAAGCTTCATGTGTGGTGCTGCTGGTCCGTGGTACAGAGTAAACAAAGATCAGCACCCACAGACCACTCGTGACATTGTACAAGGAGTATAAAGCAAATATAATGAAACATTTTCTTTGAAGATGTGTGAAAAAGGCATATGTTGTGTAACAAACATTATCAACATGTATATTTATTATTTTGTTGCAAAAATTGCTTCAGTTCTGCAAGTTTGCTATAGGTCTAGGCTAATTCTTTTGTAGAAGACTTCTTTAAGCTAATATGTGAAACATCATTTTACTAATACTGTAATCTCACATGCTTTTACAAATTATTAATTTTTAATTTGTCAGCTATCTGGAAAGTAGTGAAGCAATGGATGACAGAAGAACAGCGGAAGAGAACTGTTTTTTGCTCTTTTAAAGATATCACACAATACATAGAACCTGAACAACTGTTGGAGTACATGGGTGGTACTGTAAGTGTGGTTCTGTAAAGGAAGAAGTTTATGACATGCTTTTGTTTTATGTGTTTTTCTATCAAATTTAGACATACGTAAATATGCAGCGTGGGATTGTGATGGGAAGGGAAATTCTGATTAAAGTGATGTAAGTCAATGCAACAACTGGGCTGGTTTAGTTTTGCTACTGTGTAACATGTGTGGCAGCCTGTATAATGTAATGGATTATACTCTAGGAGTGCTAAATGTGTGGCACACACCCAATCAAACTGATCGTGACTTGACTTTTCTAGATGACGCAATCAAGGGAAAATCACATGCAAGACTTGAAAGATCATTATGGACACTTATTGAATTTTTGTGCCAAATTTCAAAACTGTCCCATTTCAACTTTCTTGATTTAGCTGACTTTTTCATGCATCACTGGTTTCCTGTTTCATCATTTTTTGATATGGCAACCCTGGGTGGATGCTGATACAGCCACACACTCACACACATGTGCTTCCAATACAAGCATCAGCATATATATACCAGGGCATATTCGAGCTTCATTGTTAGTTGGCAGTTCANCCAGATTGAGCACAACGGTTCAAACAAAAGCCCATTTCTGTTCTGCCCCCTCCAGTAGGTGTATATTTAGCAGCCAGATAACAAAATACCAAAAGTGTTCTTGTGTACCTAATGCACAGTCTCAATTATTGTGTAGTTTGGCAAGTTTCTATATAGCAACCCTGGGTGTACACCATTCCAGCCACACACCTTCTGTGCTTGACTGTTTGTATTCGATAAGACATTTGTGCAGCCTGATGTTTTTGCAGTTGTGAACTTTGCTGCACAGTGCTGAGAGTGATTTACTCCGCTGTTGTAACGTGCAGCCTGATATTTTTGCGGTTATGAACTGCTCTGTTGTAGCATTGAGTGTATTTTGCTACACTCTCCTAAATTGGAGTGCTCATAGTTTATAGTCAATGCAATGATACACAAAATTGCACAACAAATCAGGAGAGTGCATGTAGAACAGGGGTTCCCAACCTTTCTGTGACCATGTACCCCTTCAGTATTTCAACAGATGAGCATGTACCCCTAAAAGAATTCTTTTAAAAAAAGGTGGAGTAAAATTACAGAAATCCACTTAATTTTCATAGAACTTTTGTAATTCAGAATATTTGGAAATAAACAATATATATAGAATAAATGTATTTTACCCTTCTATTGCTAATCTTAAATGTACTTCTTCAGATAGGCAAATGGTTGGAAACCCCTGATGCACACAATATGCATTTTGTGTCAATAAATTCGCCAAGACGTTGGTATGGCAAAGTGATTATGATATCTTATTTTGATGTCAAGTCACAAATAGCGCCCACCCAGTAACAATGACTACCACACGCCACTGATTGTATTATCTATGACCCTCTTGGAATGGAATACAACGCCAGGGCCTGTAGTTGTACTTGCTAAATATCAATCCATATGCCATTTGGAGCTATTTGTGTGTGTTCTGCTTTTGTCTGATATTGCTGATTTCACGGTTGGATTGACTCAGAACCCATATGTTTGTTTGTGTATTTAGCTATGGGTGCAAATGCTATCTCAACTACATGGGTTGTTGTGTTTACTTAAAACAACTTGCACTTTTTGCAACTCATTTTTGGACCTTTTGCGACCCATAATTTGGGTACCACTGTCTTCTCAGAACCACAACCTGTGGATTTAGGCTCAACAATATTAACCTCTGGGACTGATCATTTACCAAAGTAGACAAAGTATCTTCATCTAAAGCAGTGCTTCTCAAACATTTTTATTCCATCGCCCCCTTTTCACTCTCGACCCGTCGTTTTCGCCCCCCAAGCCTGGAAAAGCAAACACAGGGTAGTAGATTTAAAGAATTTTATTTAAAGAAAGTATTAAATAGCTGAATCAAGCCATTAAAAAGCTGAACTAAGCCATTGTATTACGACGCTAATGTTACGTTCAGAATTCTTGTGAAAATAATCCAGGTCTACGGAGTCGGAGCGCCGGAGCTGGGCATTTCGCCTGGAGCCGGAGCTCAAATTAAAAATCAGAAGGAGCCGGATCCGGAGTCCAGTTGAAAATTTAGGACCGAAGCCGGAGTTAATGGCCATTTGAGAGGTAGCTCCGGGTCCCTTCCTGGATACCAACGGTTTTGCCAAATAAACTT
>JGI24021J15306_10002587_pt1 | contig 19737 bp, 11 predicted proteins | sample Ectturendosymbi1_FD_15306 | JGI IMG/M metagenome (IMG submission 15306)
GTTCTAAGGTTAAATATTCCCTCTCGAGTGCCCATTCTTGGTCGAAATCCCGACTGGTTACTGCTAATTTCTTGATCAATTTTCATTTCATTCCGACTCAACAAGATTCGAAGTATTAACTTCAGCACGTGACTCCAAGTCGAGCCACTGAATTATTACCTTACTGGTTCTGATGAATACGTATTAAACAAGCTGATGTGGAACGAGCCAAATTCCTATCTGACCACGATACTACTTTTTAAAGTTTTTACAAAGCTATAGCTGCTTAGACTTCAACACACGCGCTTCACTGCTTTTCACAAAGAAATCTTTGTCATGATCGCTTGAAGACATCGAAACAAAACGTTTCAATATTATCCGCAAACTCGGGGCTAAAGATCTTTCTGCCAGGTATGCATAGGCTAAAAACTGAGTGTCGGTAAAACTTGCAAAACGTTCACAGCAGGAAAAAGGATTGCCTGGGTCCAGGGACGCCGGAGAGCAGAGGCATGGCGGGGACATACCACCCCTACTCTTTCAAAAAGGGGGCAACTGGGGCGGAGGTGCCTTGGCACAACAGTATCAAAAGTAACTTCATGCTTTACCAAGATATACTTAAAACAAATTTGTTACAGCTATTCGCGCACCCAAAAAATTCAGAATGGTTTTCTGTAATTTCTGTTATTTTTTGAGGTCAGCATTTTTGCTGAACAGAAACAAGCATATTGGTAACGTTCTTTTTTTGTTTTCATAATTTTCCAACGCCTTCAACTATTTTACAGCCCCCCTGCCGTTGCTCCGACGTTCCTGCCCGGGTTCTTGTAAACAAAAACATCAGCCCAAAATTGTTAAAACTGATAAATTGAATTTAGCAAAATATTGTACAGGTGCATCGTGGTGGCAACAAATATACCGGGAGCGGCTGGCGTAGGCTTGCTTTTCAAAGCTCACCCTTGATTCGTCTTTGTTGACAATGACAATAGCTGTTTTCGAAACGCCCAATAAGATTTCATTCAAATCATGTGTTGGTGGTTGCGTCATTGTTTCTTCGCATGTTCTTGTTTGTTGCGTCACTGTCTCTTCGCGCATTGCGTAGTTTGTTTAATCACGAGGTTCCATGTCGCCACCAAGTAAAATTTTAACTACACTCACAGAAGCGCTTCTCAAAATGTAACTTACAGCACTTTCGAAGAAGTTACGCAACAGACTCAAACGCCGTAGGGTACGATATACGAGATTTAAAACCGATGGCCATAATTTTTATTTAAAAAGACGAATCCCAGATCTTCGTAAAGCATTGTTTATAACAATGAAGCATTGTTTCGCACTTAAACTCCAACGTGGTTGCATTGAAGAGAACCCCAGCAAACACTCCATGCGCTTATAATCTGCTCCAACAAAGACCGACATCGCAACTTGTCAAAAATCAATTTCAGCGAGCTATACCCTGACGCAAACGACCCACAGTGCCAGCAGGTCACCAGAAAAATTTGATTCCTTGCACGGGGCTTATCGCCGCCTGTCGTCGCTCGTTTTCACACTCGCGTATTTTCCCGCCTGCCACGCAAGGCTAATCCTCGAGTTTTTGACCGAAATCCATTACTGATTAACCAAGTCTGGGAGCGAGCATGTTGACCGCGTGCAACGCCTTCTGTGCTATATACATCAGCCGGAGTCATTGAGCTCCTGCAATTACAGTAAAAANTGATTTCTAAGCCGTAAATAACCTCTGCTTGGCATGGAGCGCTCTCAATCTTCCACCGCACACCATGATATTTTTCGCGGTGGCACACAGCAGGAAAATCACTCTGCGTTTCCTCGCTTTCGTTCCTTGACTTCTGCTAGCCGCGGCACTGCCGCTTTGAAATGTGTGCAAAGATTTGTAAATTTGTCCTGGCGTGAGTCTACCACGTTCGTCAGCTCTGCAGCAGTGCAAGTTCATTTTTCCGTCAGAAAAGTGATTGCGCTATGCAATGAAACCATACACTATACAAGATTTATCGTTGTCCACAGCACGTTACGAGTATCAGTAAAGACACCATTTCCGAGAGAAGTATAAAAACTTGAGTGAGATGGTGTCAGAACGACCTTGTTGACCGCTTGCAAAATCTATGATATATTTTTCGTGTTTAACTGGCTTTCAAACTCAAAAACTTTCCAATAATTCTTTTTTATATTTCTTTTAATTTAAACCTGAAAATAATGAAAAGAAGTAAAGAGAACAAAGTTGAACGCAGCAAATCTACACTATTAAAGCCAGCAGCTTCAACTGGAAAAAGTCGTGTGTGAAAGCGCCCCGTACAATTTATGAAAAGTACGACACGCTTTCAACCTTGCAACAAGGATACGCCTCGAAATATTCAAGCATGTCTTATTTTTGACCACAGGGTTTTCATTTGAGAATGTATTTGGAGGTTTTTACTTTGCCAATGTCACTTTATCGTCTCCGCTATTTTTGCCAGGCCGTGGAGCTAAGCTGGTCATGGACAAGAATCGATGAACGACAAAGCAAGTGCTGGCGAGGGATCCGCACTCAGTTTCTTCGCTACAGGCTCAGACGTTTTACATTAAAAATGGCAAGCAACAATTGTGGAGCTGAAATCGTACGTACCAGACCATCACTAAAGTTTACCTGCAAGGGGATAGTACACTTGCAGTCGAAAGACAACGAGTGTATACTTTCTTTCTATGCTGAAGCAGATGTGGGCAGAATGGGTAAGCAGCATTTGGTGTTAAAAGGTATCATGCTCCAAGACCCAAACTATTTTGTGTTTACAGTAAATAAACGCCTTTAAAGCTTTGATAACTCTTTGATTTGCCGTAAGTACCTTTTTGGCATTGCAGCATTCACTCTGACGAACAGACAGTTACCAACGACTTGAAGTTTGATTCATGCAGACGTATCATCATCTGGATGTAGTTTACTTTTTGCGAAAAAACTATTGATAACTCCACTGTAAACGTTTTGGGAAAGACGTCTATTACAACAAGGAAACACTAGAGCTTTTAGTCAATTGTCCAAAAGTATGAAATTATTCCGAAGTTTCGGCGTGCCAAAATGATAACGGTGTGGAGGGACCAGCCAAACGATGTGTACCAAATGTTTTTAAAAAAAAAAACTACCGTTTTGCCCAAAATTCAACTTAACTTCTGTTGCAGTCACATCAACTCTTAGCGCTTTCAACCAGTTGTCATCTTTTTAGAGGGCAGGGGTTTCTTAATCTTTTCAACGTGCGGACAAACTTTGCTGTTATTATCGCATATGCGGCGCGGAGTCATATCATACAATTCACTGTAAAACTACAGGGAAAATTTCATGGCTAGAGGCACTCTAAAAATTTTGTTTTGGTATAAATTTATGCCAAATTGGACTCTTTACCATTTTTTCGTGGCCTTCACTGAGTCCGAGTTTGAGAGCAACCGCTCTTTATGGAGCGGTCTTTGATCAAAATGGCTCTGCTTGTTGGTGAACCTTCCACTGCTTCAGTAAAATACTGTTTCCTTCGGTCAAAATCACAGCAGTGCAAGATGACGTGTTACATGCTGGCAGTGGATAGCGTGCCGGAAAAATACGCAGGGCAGAAAGTGCACGGCCATAAAACTCCTCACTCCCCAATTACAAACACAGGTAAAATGCAACATGCAGCTGTGGTGTACGTGGTGGCCAGTTTTCCTTCTAAGAAAATTTCACACTGAGCAAATATTTGTTTTAGTGCGCATGCAATGGTGCAACTACGTAGACACAGAACTAGTGGAGCGTCTCTGGCTTTGCAAGGGCTATGTGATATACATACGATATCAAATTTGGAATGCTGCAAGTGTGCGAATATGAGATTTCACTGCGCAAATGGTCTGGTGGTACTGCGCAGTTGCGCATTTGCGCACCTTAGAGGGAACATTGGTGGTGGCATCGTTATTTTTCCAAAAGTTCGTTCCATGACTTTTTACAGCAAAATCGTTTAAAACAGACGAGTACTTGACCAAAGCGCTTGGATCGAATATTTGACCAAAAATCTCTGCCTGCTGTCTCAAAAACAGTTCTGAAACGTGAAGTTATCAGAAAAAGACTCTTATCAAGTTTAAGTTTTGTGTAGTAAATGAAACATCAGTTTTTGTTGTGTGAGCATCGAACTTGAAATACACGAAAACGAAAACATGTCAGCCATTTCAGTACGAACAGATTGAAATACTCTGCAAGTTTTCGTTGGAACTGGTTGCAACTGTTCTACGACATCGACTTACCGTAAGAGGCTATGCTAGCTGCAAAGATGCAAATCTTCAAACAAATGTCCATAACTTTCCTCCGGTCCAGTTACAATGTCCACTTGCACAAGCCAGTCATTGTGCTTAGCAGGAAGCCATTGGGAGAGAGCGTTCATACATTGACACCGTCATACATCGATGTTCAACTATTCTTTGCTTCCACTATACTGCAATAGCGTTGCTGCCAGTTGCTGGCAACTGTCAAAAACTACCACTACAAGATGAATAAAACTATTTCTAGCAAATGCAGATGAAATTAACGCTTTTGCAAATGGTAAGATTTCTTCTCACTTAAATTTATTAACAAGGATTTAAATAGCTGTTTCCAATTTTGTTGACATCTGCTCTGTTCACTAAAAATCTTGTTGACTAATTGCGAAACTAAATTTTGATTTGGTTTAAGTTCTTTTTGCCGTTTACGTTAGAAGTCATTTGGATTGCAACTACATGCGGTTTTTATTTCATTAAAATGTTTTTCGTCCAAGTTTTTTCTCAAACGCTTAGTTTTTTACGTATATGGTTACAATAAAAAGTGTGAACAGAGAGAATGATTACCTCTAAGCATTGTTCCAATGCAGGCTACAGATGGCAGTCTCGCCGGATGATTTGGAAGCAAACGCTTAACATTTCTGAATTGCATAAACTAGAAAATGCAACCAAACGATGGACACTACTGATCTCAACATTTTAAAATGAACTTGAGTCCAGCCAAAAACAAGCGGAAACCAGGGAGTCTGCAGTATTTCTGACTTCAGATTGACATCTTTGCCTTTGCTACAAATTTTTCTAATAAAGCAAGATTAACCTATCACACAAAAGGCGTCATCATGGAATTCGCAAATCCTATTTCAGACAACTGATTTTACATCTACAAATGTCCCCACCTTGCTGCTCTAAATTGAGTCCTACGAAGACTAAGTGAACATTTTCAGAAAACCTCAGAGGTTCTCTGAAACTATTCATGTTTTTGATGTCCCAATTATTTTCCAAAGCTAAGCTTTAGGGTTTTTCGTCGTAGTTCCGAGATGGAGCAATTTTTGCAAACAAAATCTTACTCGTTGGCCCCGCAATACTGACATAACGCTTTTGCTTTTTCTGAACGACTTTATTCTGTCTCAGTTCGGCTACAACGCAAGAATTCGCGACGACGAAAATTACTCCATCGGAAAAGTCGCCTGCGCTGCCTTCGCTTATCGCGACGGCGGCGAAACTTACTCGGAGGCTGCATATGAATGAGCGCCGCGTGTATCGAAACAAGCGTCGGGTGAAAAAGGCATCGGGCTGTTGGCTGAGCTGTTTCTACGTCACGCCACCGCTCTCTCAACTCAGAGGTTTCCACAGTGTGTTCTCTGTTGCGCTTCTCCGAGAATGAGATCACAACCAAAAGGGTTCGTTAACAGCTGGCCCGTAGCCACGATGGGACAACCAGGAGCAATGATCCCCAAGTATTTTTATTGTCACCAGACCCATCCTCGAATTCGAAAGTCAGAATTTGAACTTAAAAGCATCTTATTTTTAAATGTTAAATATCGCTAATAGCGAGTTTGGCCACAGTTTGTTCCAGGCTTACTACGTCTTTCTCTCCTTAAATCCTTGTGCGCTCTTTTATCAGCATCGAAATGCTTTCCTAGCAAAGAAGAATTCAAACCTAAACTCCCTACATTCAGTGCAATTAACAGGAGTACTAATCACGATCTTCTCGTTGCTAAAAATATTGTTGCGAAAAACGTCTCATCAAAGCTTCCAAACGCGTTTTTGAACTAAAGAACACGCACAAACTTAGAGGAAGTTTCGAAACGATTTTGGAAATAGAAAGAAACTTTCCTTACAGTATACTTGCTGTTCAGAGCGGACTTGATTGTGCCTGCATCCACAGCAGCATGCGAAACAAGCTTCTCTATCGCAGTGAGGACGCGCTCACATTATTGTTGTTGTGGGACACGTGATTGCAAATGACGTCTGATTTGTTATGTTGTGAAAAAAATGAAAACAGACGCAGCAACAAACGAAGATATTATTTTTCAATTTAGAAATAACGGTCTCGAAGCTACATGTCTAAAATTTTCTCGCAATTTCACGTTGCAGCACATTATTGGAAATATTAGGTTCGGCAAGTATCGCCGCGCCCCATGTTTTGTAACAGATTAATACAGGCTTAGCTCTTTTCCTTGGTCATTTCATGTTACTCTTTTCTTCCTTGAAACACAATTCGCGTGGCGCGCTTTTCGTTTCCCCGGCAGTCAGTCGGTTTTTCACCACGGAGACTTGTTGATATTTAAAGTGCACAAGTGAGCGAAGAACGGCTCAGGGACGCAGGCAACAATTCCCTTCCGTGTCTCAGAACTCGGTTCTTCGCAAACCCACAGGAATTGCCCTAAAATAAAACCCATTGCTTTGAGGAGAAAAGAGGCAATTTAGGTTGCATATTAAAAAGAGCCGCGATGGAAATGCATGAAAATACATTCACGCCAGGCTGCCCTTGCTTATCCTTTATATATAATTATCCACATGCGGCGGTTTTAATCAGAGGCAGCAAACGAACATCTTGGGCAATTGCAGCATCAAATAACCCGATTTCGTGCCATAAAGTTCCGCTTAAAAGAGGTGATGTATTGTTTACTTTCCAGTTTGTAATGTACTGCAAAAGCTAGCAATAACCCGCAGCTCTTCTTACATTTGTTTCGTCGCCTCTTATATTTGTTTCGTCGCCATATATCCTTTTTCGTGATGCAGTTGCCAAACAGCTGTGAATTACAAAGGTAAAGGTGCAAAATATACTTACCAGAAGCGCCACATTTGGAAAACCAAATTTTACTGTCTCTTTTAGCAGTGCATGCACTGACAAGTGATATATGCTGTGCTCGCAACGGCAAACGTTAGACCACAACTTTGCTGTAAAATATTTGCTGAAAATGCACTAACACCTTGCGCATTTTACCCTTAATGTAATAGACAGATCAACGCTGTCAGCTGGAAAAACTTAATATAGCACTCTCCGGTTGTTGAGCTGATTACTGGCATTGCTTCTCGATGAAACGTGCGACGATACTGAGCGCTCAATTTCATGGGAAAAAGCTTGCAGAGGTGGGAATTCGACTAAATGCTCAAATCCACTTACAAGACAAAGGTTTTTAATCGCCGTCAAAGTTTCACACGGCAAACAAATTGACAGTAATTCTGGTTTGATTTGATTATACCAGGGATTTTGCTTTAATCGTAATAAAGTTGCGATCGCCTGTCTTATAGGTGCTGCTTCTTCATATACAGATAGTAACAGGAGCTAACGAGGTTAGATAGCGCCTGGGGCAAGAAGCAAGTTTGGCGCCCCTATGCTCGGACCTGAGGTCTTATGGAAGCAAATGCAGTGTATTGAAGAAAGTACTTGTGACACTCTTAAGACATTTCGGCGCCCCGCGCAGTGATTCGGCGCCCGGGGAATTGTGCCCCCTTGCTCCCCTCGTTACGATCCTGGATAGCAGCAATGGCGTTGTCTGCATTTTCGACTGCAGGGACTTAGATAGACCCGGGGTGAGGTCGCACTGGCCCGGTGTTGCTGCCCAAGTTTGATTGGAGTTTAGTCCAAGACAATGAAACGTTCCCTCAGGACAATTCGAAACTATTCAAGTCCAATACCTTTGCGCATATTCGATGCGCTTGGCTTTCTACTTCGTCCAGCTCTTCGACAAATTCTTTGCTATAGAATTCCAATAGGTCTTCTAATCATTATAACTACACCTGGGCAGCAACGACTATGCATTTTTCTAGCCAGTCGGAGATTAAATGGGCAGATTAGATTAAGACATTAGGCATAAAAATTGATGAAATTCGTAAAACATAGCCAATGATTCGTATCTGCGTAGAAAGATAAGTCTATCTTTGGATGGCTTTGGCTGCTCTGTCGTTACAATGATAACAAACTGACAATGCACGCAATTTAAACTGACGTTTAGAGCGTTGTCGGTTTCACTTATTGTTATGTTGCTAGCTTGCAAACTGCTTGAAGTCATTTTTGCAGCACAGCCTCTGTGTGAGTTAAACCTTTAGATGGAGAGACATCAAAAATCAAGTGTAGACATTGCCATTCAATTAGAGCTGAAAAAAACTATTGACAGCACGCCTGACATTAGCTCCACTGAACGTTGGATAAATAACACCCTTTTTATAAAACATCATTGTCCTCTCCCAAAAGTAAATCACTTGGAGTTTACAAACAAAACGCTTTCGGAAATGTTTGTAGCTTGAATGCTCAAGTGGGTAAAATTAAAGCCAAACATTAGCGTTTTTCCTGGTTAACTTCAACATCAATATTTGCATAAAAAACTACATCATCAAACGCTCACATTAACTTGATGTTCCATTAGCAACGTTGTAAAACCAACCCCAAATGACGATAACCTTGAATTATTGTAGGAACAATTTGGCAGTTGTCAAATATGCAAAAATAAATCCGAACATACCGGAAGTTGGTCGTTTAATAATTGGTTGCAGCTTTTTGATGAGATAACTTTTCACAAGGCTCCTACAAACGTTTTACTCTAAGTCTAACCACTGTGGGTTTTGCGAGATTGTTTATTTTGCAGTCAAAGAGAAGTTTGTAAGAACACTTTATGTTGCATGCAGACTGCAAGTTATGACTGGCAGTACATGGACGAAATTGATTTCAAAGCTGTTTCCATTGTCGTTAAAAGTGAAACTCATCAAACGAAATAGTGCGGTTAACTCAATCTTGTGTTTGAGAAGCTGGAATAGAAAAATTTGTGACACCACAGGCGACGATTAAGAGAGCAACACTGCAATCTATTTTAGGTGATCTGTTTAAATCGCACTTTCGTTTCAAAATGCCCTGAAATTCTCTCGCCTTGCAAAACAATCATTCGGTCGCTTGGGAGAAGTAGCGCGTAAAGTGGAGCTGGGAAATCCTTGTTCCTTAAGAAGGCCTTTGAAAAACCCGAAAAAATGAGTCTGGCCGAGATTGCATTGAATAAATTGATCTCGAAGTGAGCATACCGCTACACTAAAGCTCTTTGATTGATTGCATGTGCACGACGATTCTTGTGTTGCCTGCGGAACCCAGCAAAAGAAATTGCTCAGCTCATTCGAACTCACCTGACAGTACACAACCGGTGGTCGCAAGTGTCTGCTTGATCTTGGCTTATTTTTTGATTGGGAATTGCTTGATCTTCTCAGCAACAAAGGGTGGTTCGAACAACATCTGGAGAACAACTTCGCCGGCAGACTGTCACTTCGAATCAAGTTGATCTTCATTTTTATGAAAAGCAGTTATCGTTCACATTTTCCTATCCTTTGATTTCTGTTTCGTAAATAACAGTCGCTTTTGTCTTTTGAGAAACGTTATTTAAAAAATGTCCATGCATTGCAAATCTATACCCCAAATTGGTGTGGAGTTTTTTATGTTTGGCATCAAACCTACTCTCTATCGGAAATACAGTAAATATTATGTACAAACTTCAGCTTTATGGAAACTCGAAAATCAGCATTTCCGATGCCCCTGAATCGTTGTGAACCAATGGCTTCCACATTTTCAAATTTCCCTCACACAGAAACAACAACTGCCTCAAACTAAGATATTTTCCGTTTGCATTCTTGGTAACTAAAATGCAACGGGCGCTTTTCTCAAAAAAACCATGAGCCTGTCGTTGATGGAAAGAATATTGAAATGTTTTATCGCTTTAATCGCATAGCTTTGCGCAGTGCTTGAATACCCTTTTGTTGGAATGCTGGGCTGTGATTCCATTAATCACAGGACGTTTTTGCTAAGGTTTCTCGGAAAAATTGTTGGAAAACTGCTTTTTTCTGAGAACTATCTTTGTTCGGTGAACTATTTGTCAAAAAATTATTTTCATGGCAGAAGAGTTTGCAATTGAAAGTTTGGAATGCCCTTATCTTTTTATGAGTAATTGCGGCGTTCTGAAAGGTACAACAAAGAAAGTAATTTCGGTTTTGTACGAATGTACAGAAGATATGCAGTAATAACTGGTTAAGTTTAGTTTTGTTTATGTGGTTTATATACCAATCCGTACAGCATAATTGTGAGGACAAAGCATCAATCAATGTTACAACTACAATAAGTAAATCACTGAAACGACTTGTCTGCTCAGGACTTTTCTTATAGGCATAATTGAATAATATACACCTCTACAGGAGCTTGCACGTGCATGCATGCCCGTATATTTAAAAATAGGTAAAAACTTGAGAAAAACACGAAGCATAATCATAGCACGAAATATCGGAGTAGAGTTTCAATTGGATATAAAAATCTTATAATGACGACGATCGCTTACTTGCACAAATTTTTAATGCGCTCCTCATCCTTTTAATTCTTCTTTTTTGCCAACTTAAGGGATATAGTTTGGCACCTCTAATAAATAATTGAATAGACGAAAAAAGAGCTCCTGTGGCACAGTACCCTTCTGCTGTTGCACTATATAGCGAAGTCACAAGAATGTCACTCATGCTATAACTAGCATGAATTTTTAATCACCGAGTTTTCAGCAACAACATTTCCGCTCAAAGATTCCTCAAACGCGATCCCTGAGTAATGGACCGACTGTGATGTGTAGTACTTTCCCACAGCTTGACTTTAATTCCACCGCATGAAAGTTTTCCCATTGACCAGAGGTCAGTGTCATGATTCATGTGTGATACTTTTGGGGCTACAAAGCGTTTGACTTATTTCCCTTTGACAAGAACGCCTCTTTGGTGTGAATTACTTTTGAAAAATGTTTTTATTAATTCTTATTATTATCTGCATAGCAGGCTTAGCGTTCAGGCAACAGGACACCAGTCACACCACGCAGCTTATATACATCAAATTCTTATGACGTTCCAGCTAAGTATTCAAAACTGTCTACTGATGTTTATCTTCATGTTTATCTGAATTTTTAAAAAACATTTGAAACAAGGTGAGTTTTCCAACCTTTTAAAAATTGTTAAAATTAAACCCATTCCTAAAATAAGCATTTCCAAATTTCCTGATGACTATAGACTAACATCCAATCTTTCAACCTTCTCCAAAATATTTGAAAAATTTATTAATTCTAATATGTGATGTTTTTACGACCATAGCAGTATGGTTTTCGCACTCCACATTCTCCCTAATTAGCAATTGCTATCATCTCTGGTGACATCATTTGTAATAAAGATAACAAATCATTAACATGTTCATCGTTCTTAGGTTTAAGCAAAATTTATGATTGTGTTGTTGATCATAATATCCTACTTCAAAAATTGTTTTACTGCGGAGTATGAAAAAAACTTCCAAAACTTCTTGCTTCCTATTTAGACAACAGGGTTCAACGTATTAAAATATCAGAAATTAAGTCTTTTTACCGTTAACATGTGCTGTCCCTCAGAGATCTGTTCATGGAACTTTACTATTTCTTTTTTATTTCAATAAGGTTGAAAGAGCCTCGACTTTAAAATTGTTTTATATACTGATAATATCAATTTTCATAGTAAAGAAGAAAAACTTTTATAAATCTTGTAATTGATAAACTTAAAAAATGACTACAGGTTTCGCGCTAAGAAATTATATGTCAATTATTTAAAAAGTAACTTTATGCTTATGAATATTCCTAATCATAAAGTTTTCATTTTATATTAGTAAACAACCAATATCAAAACAAAGTAACTTAAAATATCTTGGCATTTTACTTGATGATAAACTCAACCGAAAGCTTTAAATAGAAAAGGTGGCAGCACAACTTTCTATGTCATGTAGAATTTTTTTCAAATAAAGACAACACACCCGTATATCAGTGATCAGATCTGCTTGTTTTACACTTTTTCATTCTTACAACTTAGTCAATACCTATTTGGGGAAAAGTCAAAACTGCTCATTCCTTCATTCAATATCATACCGGGTTTTCCTCTGGGGAGAGTGTCGGAGACAGCGCAGCCCTAGGAAAGCTCGAAATATCTCACGGACAATAGCAAACTCAGGTAATCTGCTGGCCCCACACCAAGACCGAACCAAGCAAGTTCGAAGCTGTAATCACGCCACTTGATCCGTGGGCGGAAGACGTCGGCTGCGATGATGGTATTTTCCTCCCCCAAACCCACCTGCTTGTGCGTCCAATGTTGTGGGAGTGACTTGGGTGCAAAAATCTTTGAAATACGCATTTGTGTTGCTTGTTGTTTTGAGTCTCAAAATCCATGAGTAAACCTACCTGCCTGTATATATTTCCACGGAAGGCCTCATTGCTGAAAAAAGCTAAACGAAACGACGTATCAAGCAGCATTGAATCATATGTATATGGTTAATGGTTACATTCACTTAACAGTCATAATAGGTATCGCACGGCACGAGATCGTGTTAGCACTGACAAAAACACGCCCAGTCAGAAAGTGGTGCGCTTTCCAAGGTGTGCATGCCTTGTTCAAAGAAAATGTCTGCTTGACCCATAGGCTCGCAACCAGGCAACCAGGGGAGAAACTGCGCAATTACCCCCAAGAAAAGAGTGAGAAAATCCGTTGGACCCTAATTTTACGTTTCAATCGAAATGTCACGTAAAGGTGGTAAAAATACAGTAGAAATTTGGAGTGTTTGCTATCATAGTTGCTTCACCGCGCAAACTCTCGAAATGTGTAATATAGAAATTGTGTTTAACAATGCTTTTATTGCTCTGGAAATAATTGAAACCAGGTGTATGGACTGCTATGTAGCTGAAGGTGGGCTTAAACTGCTTAACAATAGATTTGGAAGCAACATGTTTTGTTATATATAAAATACAAAAAATTCAAATGTTGATCAAAATAAACACAATGAAAAAGTTAAAAGGATATAAAAACGCGATCAACAAGAAATAAAATTTTGTTAGGACAAACAATAAAGCTTCTTCGCATATTGCTTATTTGTTGATAAAATTACTTGATATTTTACTTGGTTTTCTGATACAACCTCGTAAAATTAACAAAGCATGGCAATTTAATTTAACCATTACAATAATTTTCAACTATTTGTAAAAACCAGGAACACGAAAATGAAGTTTTATAATCAAAAACGATAAAAAATATTTTGCAAGAATACCAGTTGAGCTCAAAACGACTTCAAAGACATCACTCTGAGTTCTGGTCTTGCCAGCGATTTATCTCCTTCTTTTCCCCTTTCCTGGTGACTAGCACGTCTGCTCCCTATATTGGAAAATATGATTTTTTCGTACGAGGCCACTGCAGGACCATGTTGTGCACACCAGCATCTACGAAATACAGTGTGTCTACACGTTAATTCATAGAGCATTCGAAAACCTACTGAAAATCCTTTCGTTGTAACCTACTGAAAATCCTCTCGCTGTTTTTCTTCCTGAAGCCATTCTGATCAAATGATGCTTACATAAAATGATTACGTTCGGAAAATTTATCGCTCTTCCAAACATTTAACCATCTTTTAGATTCGTAAATGAAGGACTCTTGAGGTAGAGCAGGCGCCAATTTTTGAGAAAACTGACTGTTTTCGGTAATAACACCACCATATTCCACGATCCTTCCATCGCTTTCATTGGTCGCAAACTTTTTTTGTGTTTGGAAACGGCGGACCTTCTCAAACATCAAGTGCTTATTCTACAGCAAAATGTTATGTGAAATCATGTCTTGAACTGCTCAATGTTGTCATCTAGTGGATACCGTTCTTAAGGGTAACGTGTTTGCAATTGACACTTTTACATGCTAATCTGAAATTTTGAGCTGAAGAATGAATGACATAGGCATTCTAACCCTTTTGATGGACGAAACATGGCGATAAATATTGTAACAAAATTTGCAGAAAGGCAAAACTGTGAAAAGATCTTGTTAAAGTAAGGCACTCCAACTCAAGTGATTCTGTGACATAGGAAGGTCAGGTGCCTAGTCCAGATTTTGGATTAAGGAACGAAAGACTACTTGAAAACAATAGTTTGAGCAAAAAAGTAGAGTATTTCATGGAAGTACAGTTATGTGCACAACATTTTTTGCTTTCTGTCAATGAAAATAATTTTCTGCGGATTAGCAGCAGAACTGGTTTAAAAAATGAAACTGTTTCATTAAGACTAAATAATCCTTCAGAAACTATACAGGTTTGATGTTTTATTTTGAGACGTTTCGGTATATTCTTAATTCCTCCAGTCAAAAAACTGAAACAACACTAGGCAATGTCATCAATTCAAAACCAAAATGTTGTGTAACGCAAGAAAAGTCAGTGTGACGCAGAAGACGCCAAAAGTAAAACAAAGACAGCCGGCTATGTCAAAACTGCTAAAAGCAAGGACCAACCGCCATGCAGAAAACGCTAAAACACTGCGAAAACAAGCCGAGAGCAGCAGCGAGAAGCCATTCGCAGACTGTTGTAAGCGAAGGATGTAAAAATATTAAAAAATTAGAAGTAGTGCATTCGTGTCTGTCAATAACTTATACGTATATAACCTTCATAGTCACAAGATGATTCAAGACCAATGGCGTAGCTAGAGCATGGGCTGCCCGGGGGGGGGGCTTGAATTTCGCTCCCCCGAAGCCCATGAAAAATACATATTGCAAANACAGTGATTCGCTCTTAAAGGTTTCATATATATATATATAAACTGATTTGTGCACCATTATAATATTACTTTCACATGCTCAAATATAGTATGTTTTAAATACACACCAAAAACGCAAACATTATCAGTAACAGTTAAACAAAAAGCAAAAATGAAACATAGGCAAAATAGGATTAAAAAATATAAAATTAGGACCATATTCATTTCTGAAATGTAAATTACAATTTTCTTCAAAGTAACTTTTATTGCCTTTTTGTAGCAAGTTCTTCAATGACAATGTCAAAATTTATTTCATCTCTCAATTGTTGCCCAATAGACAATATGGCAACATTTCTCAACCGCAGGGTTCTCATACTAGAGATCTTAAGTAATTCTTGATCAGTTGTAGTTTCGAAAAACTCCTCTCACAAGTGGCGCCACTAACAGCAATTGTGATGAAAATTCGCAGCATTACAGTATTGCTATCTTTGGAACAGAGTTCCCAATGTTATACTTTTGAATAAACTGAAAAAGTTCTGAGGGGCCTTCTTTCCTCGTCTTTATTCCTTCTTCAATATCAGCAAGAGCAATAAAATGCTGAAGTCTTTTTCTCTCGATGAGAAACTCCTCTTTGTAGAAGTTGTCGTTACCTATTTGACACTTATGTTTATCATCCGAAAGATTCAACGGGGTAAGAAAGGTATATTTCTCAGCAAGTGCATGAAGCTGTTGAAATCTCAAAGTTAATTATTCGAAACGTCCTTCGATTACTCAAAATCGAAAACGTCCTTCCACTGTGTGTAGTGTCTCGACAATAAATCCACTTTGATTTCAATGCAGCCTATACAGGTTTATAGCCTACAGTACACCCCACAACGCCGCCCCCATAAAAGTTCAACCAGGGGGCGGACCGCCCTCTCTCGCACCCCTTTAGCTAGGCCACTGCTCCAAACCTGCGCAAAACCACAAGGAGCGGCAAAAGACAATAAACAACGCCATATGTCTATGTCACGCTAGTTTCCATTGCTCAGCTACTTTTCATTCATTGAACACATGCGATCGGAGATCATTTTAAGCACAAGGACAAACAAGCACATCTAGAACGATGCGATGTGGTACATACACTTAAATGTTCGTGTGGTCATGGACAAACTCAAAGAAATACAGTAAGACTGTCCCAATTTTCTGCTCTAAAAATATAATTGTTGGTTCGAATTTCCGAATATATATTTTCTGTTACAAATTTCTACCTCTATGGAGAAATTCATACTAAGATGTGCATCCCCTGTTTACTAAAAAACCAAACAACTGTATAGCTTCTTTGCGTCACCTACTCGACGTGCTCATAATGCCTTTCGATTTTTTACGTCAGCTGTAAATCTGCAAAAAGTTGAAGAGCATGTCTGCACTGGTTAAGAGATTTCAATTATTTGTAATCCTATTACAACCAGTGTGAATTTTCTTCTGTGTTTACTGAAGCAGGACCATGAAAGATTTTCTTTGCCTGCTACTTTTTGAAAAAGTCAAGCTTCTTGCGCAGATAGGACAAGGAATGTGATTGCTCCGAGGGCAAATTGGGCAGTGGAAAGCAGGTTTTTCTTCCCCTTTCAGCTTTATGAATGGAATATCGTGGGAAATGTACCGCATTTATGCGGAAGTAACTCGTTTCAAATATCAACTGCACAGCAGGTTTCAGGCAGAAGATGCTGAAGCGTCTCTTCTTGAACCCTAACGACAAACCACACTGTCTGGCTTTCCGCTTTAAGTTCCGGTAAATATTTCTCTTAAAATCTTTCCAGAAGACTTGAGCTCAAGATCTTTTACAGATTTTTGTGGCAGCTGACCTTCAACATGAAAACTGTCTCAAAGCAAACCTAGCCGTTTGATTGTACCTTCTGTTCCATGCAAATCCGACCACCTTAGCAGTTTTTGTGGTTCACGATAATGGCAGAACAGCGGAGGTGAGCATTGGTCTGAATTTGAGTTGGATCCGGACTATATGTAAAGAATTTTTTTGTATTTGGATCCGGGCTGTGAATCGCCTCAAAATCTAAGGTCAGGACCGGATGTAGACTGACTTATAATGAAAAAGAGCTGCAGCCATTTTTAGTTGAAAAGTTGTATATTTTTATTTTTTGGACTTCATTTGGACTTGGATTTTACATTTAGAAACTTTTTCGACTATGGATGCGTGGACTTGAACTGAGCATGAAAAACTTCAAGACTGGATCTGAATCGCATAATATGACAATCCGTTCATCTCTGAAAAGTAGGCAGGTACCACGAAATAGGAGTTACCAAAATAATTTGTAGTTTAGTGTCTGACGCTGAACAAAATAATATGTAGTTTAATGCCGACTTCTTGAAGCTAACATGAATCTCATGAAAAATATTTATTGAACGTTTCGTCATCCGACTTTACTCAATTAAAAATCGAATGTTTGGTAAACCCGTACTAAACGAACCTGACTGCATTCATAATTATTTTGTCTTTTTCACGTTGCAGAAATGTAGACATGAGGCATTTAAGTTATTCTCTGTGAAATTCTGCTGTATTTAAAACTGTTTTTGGACGGTTTGTATTAAGTTTGACTGTCAACGAAACGTTTCTTTGTCGTCATAATGTTCTTACATGACATCACAATACTGTTGCAGCGTCATTTCTGTGTAACATCCGCTCAGAAAAACAAATGAACTGCATCAAAGTAAATGGGCAGCCGTTTGCTTTTACGCAACGTGTGGTGGTTTAACTCAAAACTCTTTTCAACTCGTATTGAACAATTTTCACCTATCCTGCATTTTACTATTTCTGCAGCGTCATAGGTATAAAGCCTCTAATTCTTACACATTTACTATACGGTCACATGAATGGAACAGAGTGCACCACTCTTGCAAGCAAATTCAATGAACAAATCTAAGCCAAGTGCGCCAACAAACCGGCAAATGCAATTCCAGAGCGATGCGAACTTCCTCATCCACGTTGCAGAAGATTTGTTACTCAAAAAAAATAGTGTTGTGTCCGATAAAACGACACGAACTTCTAAGCTTTGTTTGGAACATATTAATGTTGCACTCATAGACGATAAACCCTAATTTTTGATTAATATTTGAATGCTCTTTTCACTTTAGTTTCTCAAAGAAAACCACCCACCCTTTAAGTCAAGAGAAAATTAACTGATTCGTTGCATCATCATTATATCGTTAAAGCTGCTACAATGCGCAGAAGAGTTTAGCAAATGCTTTTATAGCTCAAAATGTCTTTTGTCTGGTTTCCACAGTCAGTATAAAAACAAGTCGTATCTGGCAACGTTTATTGGCTTCAGTGCCATGGCGCTGCGATGAGGCGAGTTGGCCAATCTGCGCTTACAACAGCTGTGGCACTCGACTAGGCCAGAATCAGGTGCATATCATGGGCAACACCTCCCCTTCCCTGAACAAAAACGTGAATAGCTGCCAATCAAATGGCAGAAAAATCTACTGACTGTTTTCCTCACTGGCTAATACACACCTTTAAAAAAGTACAAGAAAACACTTCAAGTATGAGCGAGTTTTATGTTTGCTTCGATGTTAACCATGCGACATTTTTTGCAGGAATGCAATTAATGAGTCACGTGGGATGCCTGAGTCACGTGGGATGCCTGCCATGTACGTCAAATAGTAATAGAAATAATAAATATAATTCACATTAGGTTCTGTTGCAAACAAATTATTGATGTGAAAGCTGCACATGCTAACTACGAAATACCCCAAAAAATTTTGCACTCCGCTTATCCTATGCATTGATACAGTATTAACAAACCACTGATCTACATTGCCGTCAAATGATTTTTGAAAATTTTGTTTCACATTAAGCTGGCCATTGCCTAGTCTCCAACACCACTTACGGTTATACCAGGCCCGCAGTCAGGGGGGAAACCGGGCAATTTCGCCCCGGAAATTTTCCAAAACATGTTTAGTTGTTATATAAATGGGCGCAATTTTGTTGTAAATGTGGGGGGGACAGCTTGGTGTGAAGCCAATATAGTCATCGGGTCTCTGCAGAAATGACGTTTTATATATACAGATTCCAATCTTATTTCTAGATGTGTTTTGAGAGAAATACCAATCACGCTTTGCTTTGTCCTTGCAGATGATTTACATACAATATACTTAAATTTGTTGCTGGACACGGTACTGTAGTTCATCCTGTTTCCATTATTATCGTATTTGGATGTAAACAAGCACAGCAATATAGTAGAACACATCAACTGGTTTTATCAGACCTGTCAGTTGGAGTGCACGAAATGCTGAATCGCGTTGGTCGCACGTGCAGATCACTCTTAAAGTGTTGTAGGACACTTCAGTTTTCATGGATTTTATAAGTGTGGGTTACAGCGCGATTTGATGCAGTGGCGATTCTAAGGGGGGGCCTGGATGGGCCATAGCCTCCCCAGATTTTTGCTTGGCCCCTCGTTTGGACCCTCCAATTTTTTTATTAATTTCCCGTTTAAGTTCGTTTGGTTGACATATGCAGGGTTGCCAAATGTGTTTTGTAAAAATACCGGCCATTTTGTCAACAGCGCCAGATCTGAGCTTTGTCGTAATTCGTAAGCAGCATAGGGAAAACAGAGACAATCAGTATTGTTAAGCCACAATTAATAATTTGCCCGTAATTTAGCTGATTCATCACATTTCGGTGTGTATGTGACGTGACAATCGCACCAAGGATTGCGTCAACAGCAGTAAATAAACTTCACTGAAGAAACTGTCCTGACAAGATTCACTACAAGAGTCATTATGATTTGAGATATTCTGCGTTAGTTCCTTTTGAAGTTACGGAAAATTATTTTACATCTTCGTCGAATTAATGCGACATCTTCGTCGAATTAATGCAGCTGGCCACTTCCTCTGTGGAATCCAGCTTCAACAACAAGATGTATCGACAAATTGATGGCGTCGCCATGGGCTCACCGCTAGGCCCGGCATTAGCAAACATTTTCGTCGGCCA
>JGI24021J15306_10002590_pt1 | contig 19731 bp, 8 predicted proteins | sample Ectturendosymbi1_FD_15306 | JGI IMG/M metagenome (IMG submission 15306)
GTTCAAGATGATGCACTGCATACTGCAAGCCGTTGCAACAACTTCGATTGTGGATTCATTTGATGATTGTTAGTATGCTAAACACTGCACTACGTCAATATTTAAAACGTCAAGACCAACGGATTTCCAAAACTTGTAAAACCACTTTCATATTCTGCAGTTCATGAAATCTCTAAGAGGGGACGCATTTTTTGCATTTAGCTTGCCAGAGAGGGCGGCGCGCACCCCTGCTCCCCGTCAGTTACCCCACTGCCCACAGTCGAAAAGTGCCGCCCCCCAAGTCACGGGTTAAAGCAAAGTCAAGCTTTTCAGGACGGATTTATTTCATAACAATGCATCATCAGGCTGGAGTTCATTATGAAAATTTCACTGAAGTGAAATTCCGGGACATTTTGCTATCCGGGACAGGACACCGGGACAGACGTTTAAACCGGGACAGTCCCGGCCAGACGTATGGTAGGTCCAACCTTGACCAAAATCTAAAACCTAAATCTAACTTCAGGTTCATTCGTGAAAAAACATTTGCTATTCCTTCTTTTGACCAAAAGTGCCGCGCCCCTCCAAAAAGTGCCGCCCCCCCTATTCGGGTCCCTGCTCCTTACGACTCTGCCTCCGACTCNGCAACCCTGCCTAACTCAAAGTTTTTTTTGAAAGTTTTTCATCATCAGCCGGCGGTAGCGGCCCGGTGAAATCTAATCGCTAAAAATATCGTTCGCGGCCCGCTGGTTTAACCTTAGCGACAGCCTTATTTCTTACGATCTGTCACATGCTTCGTCTTCAACACGTTTCATCCAGCAAATGCAAATCGCAGCGCTGGACACATCAATGACGTCTTGGGTTGGGCCTTAACCGTCCACGGCTCCAGTGTTCCGAAATATGTACTGAAGCGTTTCAAGAAGTGTACAAGTTTTACCAACACTTACTTGCGTGTGTGAAGATGTTCTTTTCCTGGAACTGAAAAGATTTGTTGTCTGGAGGTGTTCGTCGGAAAAAAACGTGTAGACTGCACGACCTTTCAAAAGAACTGCTTTCCCGATTTCCGAATGTTAAAGATCTTTTCAGTATCCCTGTCACGATTCCGGTGGCTTCATGCATGCCAGAGAGAACGTTTAGTGCGATGAAGATTTTGAAGTCACGTTTGAGGTCAACCATGGCAGAAGACAGATTGAATGGGCTGGCTCTGGTGTATATACACACAGATAAGCCAGTACATGCAAAAGAAGTAATCAACAAATTTGCTCGATCAAACAGAAAACTTGACTTGGCTCTGTGAAAGTTTTCACTGCGGCTCGATTTGCGTGCACGGAGTTTGCACGCAGGAGGTGCACGGAGTTTGGCAATGCTAAACTGCACTTCAAATAGCGAGGCCGAAGACAACTTCTCTGGTTCGGGCTGACCTGTAGCTGATGCAGGCCTGTCTGAAAACGAGCGTTTGACCATTTTTTCGACCAGCAGTTTGCTCAGTTGGTCTTTGTATTTATCCGAGTTAGATGTTTTGATTGAAAAGTATTGGAGAAATCAGTATGTACAGCGGTATTGCAGATCGTTTGCTGATCTTTCGTAATGTTTATGCTATTTTCATTGCTGACGGCGAACAGCATAACATGGCTCGCAGATAGTTTTGTGTATTTGCAAAGCCAGGGATCGGATTGTTAGTAAGGGCCTGTATAGGTTGTATTCTTTTGCATCAAGCTCTGAGTGGTCAAATTCGGGCCAGTCACGATTTCTTTTAGGTTCAGCGTGTAACCTTTCAAATCAGCCAGGGCACAGCGGTACGACTGATGAAACGAAGAAACGTCTGACTAATTATTAGCACAAGTTAATTTTTAGCATCTTTAGCAATTTAAGTAATGTGCAGTACACAAATATATGTTTGGCGATGATTTTCAATGAAATCAAGTGTCATGTCAACACCTCTCTAGGTCTGGTGAGGAGGATGCATCCCCTGCATCCCCCATGTGTCCGCGCCTGTGACCACGGGCCGTAGATTGGTGACACCTGGACTAGGAGATCAGCAAACCCAACTCATCATGAAAGCAATACAGCAAATTTTTTAATCTCAATTCCCGATACCACCAAAGAAATTTCTGGTTAACAGGTTTGATTTCCGAAAAAACCTGCTGCCTCACTCTCACAGTAACTCATCTTGACTGCCGCAGCAGTCCCAGGGTCAGTTTCACAACAGTCACCAAAATGGACATTTATATATAAAACATAACCAGTTCTTCAAGACCTTCACCTCTTTTAAACGTTATTCACCAGACCACGGCTCTCCATTATGGGCTGCTTTTACGAAAAGTCCGATAACAACTGCTTTTGCCCAGCTCGGAAAACGAAAGTATTCGCCACGAATTTGCTCAGCAGTTGGACAAGCTGCAGGAAACTGCAGCAGAAGTAAAGATCATGGAAACGGATAAATTGCAGCTAGAAAAAATTTTGGCCAGCGAACAAGAAGCCACGAGAAATCTGGAGAAAGAAAACTCGATGCTTCGCGCTACAGTCGAGGTATATTCGTTTTAACACCTTGTAAATCTCGAAAAATGGTTTTACGAAACAAACTTTAAGAAGCTTTTTTTCACAGCTCAGATATCTGTTAATTGGTGCAGGTTTTCCTTGTTAGTGCATTGCCCGGCTGTAATTTTTCGGGGTATGTGGAGTTCGTATCATAATTGTTTCTTTCGCGTTACAGGTGAAACTATATTTTTGCTCCTGCCGCAGTACCCACTGGGATTGTTGTAAGGAGGTTGTAGATATCTTTCGTTTGTTGATTTTTTTGTATTATAGGTTGAAATATTTTTTTTGCTGCAATATTTCAACCCATAGGTGTAGGAGCAAGCAAAGTTTTGGGGGTGCGTCTTCACGCCCTGCACCCCCGCCTCCTTCACCATTGATTCAACCAGATAAGTTTTATTTTTTGAAACGCTTTCAACGTAGATCATGACGAAACAGAGAAAGCAGCTTGTCGAAAAGCACGCTGAGGTGACAAGTCGTGTCGCTGCTCTGTGCGAAGAGAACGACGTTCTGTCTACAAAGCTGACTTTCGCCACCAAAGAAAAACTTGCTGACGACGAGTTCGACAGAATGACTCACATACGAAGGGTGAGCATGGTATCTGTTGCTGAAAATCTATAGCTTTTGTCCCTATACCCCACGTATTAAGCATTTTACTGCAGTTGATTCCTGTGAAGGTCAATCAAGTGAGATCACAAGCTTGCCTAATGCATTCCATTGAAAGCAAATGCATTGCATATCCGGTGTTGCATGACCTTGTAGAACCGCCCAGGTATTTCAAAGGGGTTCGGTGAAACAACTTCATTGATCAGGTTCATCTGCAAACCCGCCTGTTGTACTGTAACTGCGGTTCATCCTTTTGCGACGCCAACACCCTGATATGAAACAGCTGAAGCCAACCCTTTGTGATTCAATATGTTAGAATACGATTTCTAAGCTGCGAAACGTGAAATTTCTTATTTTTTTTTAATTTTTTCATCGCCATATAATCAACTAGTGATCTTTGGTGTTATCGTATTTCCTCTTGCTGCATTCGTGTTATTTCGTGATTTGAGTCACAAAAATGCATGATTAAACCATACCATACCATGAAGATTATCTGGACTACACGTAGAAGCCTGAAGAATGATCTTGTAAAGTTCTAGCACAATTAATTAATTTCATCGTTTTTAGCATCAGCTGAGCATATGAAAAGAATTAAATTGGAGCAACGTTTTGCTTACGTTTTGAATTTAAAATGTTTTGCACTAATAGAGAGGAGGAAAAGCTTTAGACCAAGTATATGCAACTCATCTCCACCTATTCACTTAAACGGGTTTGTAAACCTCCTTTTGACGATTTTAGTCCAACTCCCAAACTTCATTGTAACTTGCACGCGTCTGTGGAATACAAGACTTCATAAAAACTGTGCAGCAATGTTTCACTGCAGCATTAAGAAGAATATGAACAATTCATCAAAATACATTCACTCCACATATAAGAAGAGCGTCACGTCCGCTCCAAGAAGCTAATGCATGAAGCAAAATGAATTGTCGTAAATACTATGAATGGCAACCTAAGTAGGCGACACCTTGTGAGCAAATTCTCTGTCCTGTCAGTTGCGGTTGAGAGAAAGCTGGCTGCTAAATATGACCTTTTAGAGACTTGGTTAAATTTTGCGAAAATGCAAGAGTTTTTATGAACGGAAACGCTTATTTTACTAAATGCAGAAAGCAACGGGAGGAGTAAGTGCTCCTGGTGCCTCCCGTGTTGCTACCACCTTGTCTAAGACTCGGCTTTGTCGCGCAGCTAACAGAGAAAATGCAAACCTCTCTGAGCACAGCTAAAGGGAAGCTGACGAAAGTTGGCGGCTTGCTCAACAGCGACACCTCCGCTGAGAACCGGTCAACGAGGAGGAGGCTGGCAACGTGAACGGAATTTGACGTCGAGGTTCACCTCCATGCGCTCTATTTTGCGATGGTGCATGCTCATTTGAAGAGACAGTAAATGAGACAAGGATTAATGAGGACATTACAGAGTATCTTAAGCGATTGCTGGTCGCACTTTGCGCGGTAAATTTGCCTCATGCGGTTTGAATAGAACTTACTTGCAGTCGCAGGCGCACGGCAAAGCTTTTCCAGGGGACAACCGGCTGCTCTGAAAATGTCACCGCTCCTTCTGTTTGTGACGTCGGTTTTTCATGCAGGACGCATATCTATTGTCTAAACTTTGCATGAATTTTAAGTAAGTTTTCTCTAAAAGCGTAGTGAAGATCAAAATAACGGCCAAATGTTTTTTTCTGTAACTACATAACAACAACGTTGACGGTTCAACATTATGAAAGTTCCACACTGTTTTTTCTTGAGCCTGAAAAACGCATTTTTTTAGCTTGAAAACTCAGAAAAACTGCCCTGATTTATTTGATTTTCACAAATTTTGCAGCGCTTGGGGTTGGCGTTTGCCTTCGGGACTCCTGTTTCGTACGCCTATGTTTGTAGCAGAATGGAATGCTATTTTAGCATGGAAACCATTGGCATTCCGAACCTGTATTAAGCTGTGAATGAAATACTTTGAGTTTCGGGACTTATTTGCTATTGAGTGCAGCTCTTTATTAAAGAAACGCCGATGATATCTTTCAAAAAACTTCTAAGGGTTTTGTTTCCATCGAGAATTGCTCACCACAGTCAACAGGTATTAAAAACCTAACAACTTTTCCTGTCAGATGTTCTGAAGAAAAACGACTTAGGAAAGTTAGTACTGGTCTATTTTGAAACCGCAGAATCTTTTGAGACAGGCACATTTTGAAACCGCAAGATATTTGCATGTTCTACGACGGCATGACCCAAGAAAGTTTGGGGTAATTTACGTCTGGATTGTGGTTTACGGTTTTTTAAAAGCACAGCAACGACACAAGTGAAGCTTTGCCTAAATTTTGTCGACCGTTGGGATGCAGATGTTCGAAACATTTTCTGCTTCTTTAAACCGGTGTACAAATCGATGCATCGGCAAAACGATATATACTGTATATATATATATATAACGATATATACAAAACGATATATACTGTAGGTTTGCTTAGAAAAGTTGCCAATCAAGCATTTGCACCCGTGAGTTTGTCATGAAGAAAAGCATCCCTCAGTTTCTACAACTCGATTGTTTCTGACATATCAGTCGCTCTAATTTCAGGATAGCGGTCAGACTGGCCTTCATGAAATGCAGTGAATTTAGCTTTACAACTTTGATCCAAAATTTTTTTTCATAAATTTTCCTGTTTTGAACAATAAAGGAATCACGGTCAGCTCTCGCGCGTGGAAAATACCGGCCAACGGCAATGTAGGGAAAATTAAAAACGCTCAGTTCCAGTTATGCTGAGGTTTCAGATTTACTTCTTTGTTGACGAATTGAAAGCTTTCAAATCATTTATATCTTTTATTGCACAAAACGCTGCTGTGAAACATGTGAAAAATACCTCTTTTTTTGCAAATCGTGATTTTATTTAGAGTCTTGTGACCTTTCATTAACAAACAGCAGCCAGATCTATTCGTACGAAGTGGGTTTGGGGCGATTGGTGAGTAGGCATCCTTCATGCGAGGAACGTTTGGACGAAAATTAGTTTGAGTAGGTTTATGTGCAGTAACCAAGCGAAATTAAGCATCGACATAAATATTTTATTTGCGGAGATTTCAACATCACTCGCAACGCCTCCAGTCGTTTCACTGTCGTGACGACCTCGTACGCTGAATTCCGGACAAACACCAGTGTTGCAAAAACGTTGTTTACGAAACGCTGGGTATTATTTAGGAAGAACGCCAAGTCCAGATTGAAATGCTCAAAATACTAGATGCGCGAGACAGTCTGAATAGTAGTTTGAGTAGTTGCAGTTTTTTCTTTTTATCTGCATTTGTTGTCAACTATTAAAAAACTTTAAGTGGTCGTGTATAGTAAGAAAACAGCGGTGCGTGTCTTTCAAGTTTTTTAACACGTTTACGCTTACAAATGACTTTCATACCTCGGCTTGTTGTGGAAACGTCTGATTAACGCAGGCAAACTCGGCGTAACATTTGTTGTTAAAATCCCTGAAAATGTGCAAATGTTTTTGGAAACCCAGAGACGGTTTCAGCCAAAACAAGCTGAAAAAGTCACGGGATCCATTCAATACCGGCACCCGGGTTAACAAGCAGCTAAACAGTTCACAGCATTAAACAACTGGCAGCGCATGAGAATTGGCAGTCAGGTCGTGGTGGTGAGTTGCTGAATGGGATAAAAAAGGTTGGTAGAGACGTTGCATCCTGAACTGCCCAAAAGCTGTAATGCCTCAACCACACCTCTATATGATACTATATCTTATCTTCACCTTCAAGCATTGAACAAGTCTTCGATTTCGACTGTTAATTTAATCTTTTCCAGGGATTTCATTTCGACTGTTTTTATCGAATAGGAATTCGTTTTGATAAAGTAGACAGCATTCGTCTTGGAGTACGAGCCCTACTTTTTGCTTTTCTAAAAAACAACTGTCAAGCAACAAGCTCCTCACTGCCCAATTCCGCGATGGGTGGTGCAATTGTTTTCTGTGTGGGTGTGCAGATCACACTCAAATCTATTTATCATCTGTTCAAATTGTGACTGTGCTCAAAGTGGAGTGTTTGCTCTGAATGAAACCGTGTAGTGGTCTGTGGCAAACTGAGACTTGGGGATCATCTTTTGTTAATCATAAAATAGTGAATGCGCTGTAAATTTGGTTTGGATTAATGCAGTGGGTGCTGATTACAACGCCTAGTCAAGTTCAGTGTTTTTACATATGTGGTTTACGTGCTTCCTTTCCTGTTATTTACTTGTCAATAAACAAAAAACGCTTTTCGAGTTGGTGTTGCAGCGGTTGGCATTGCATTTCGAATGCGATACGACGTATTGTCTATTACACAGTTTTGCTCTTTCAAATCAAGTCAATAACTTTTGCTATCGCCAGGCTACCATATCGACAGACGAAAAAAGATAAAAATACTGCAAAATCATGCAGTCAGTGAGTTCTTGCAAAAACTTGTATTCACCAAAATTAAAAGAGATTCTGAATTGATGCTACGTACGTTAAACACAGAATGTCTGTATATCTTGCCATGCCAGGCATGTAACGAGATTAGATGGCGCCCGGGGCATGAAGCAAGTTTGGCGGTCCCACGTTGGCAACAGGTCTTTCAGAAACAAATGTGCTATATTGAAGAAAGTATTTGTGACATTATTGGGACTTTTTGGCGCCCCTCGCAGTCATTAGAGTCCCCCGCATAGTGATTCGGCGCCCGGGGAATTATCCCCCTTGCCCCCCTCGTTACGCCCTTGTGCCATCCACACAATATTTCAAAGGAAAACGCTGCTAGTTTTGGTCCAGTCGTTGTACCTTCCCTGTTATCAGCAGTGATGTAAACGGGCGTCATTGAGAAGCGCAAAACCGGCACAAGCCCGACATTTGTTTTTGAAGCCCGATTTAGGCCCGAAAGCCAATTTTACCGAGTGGGTCAAGATATGCGCAACTGCGAGTGTCAAGATATGGGCAACTTAAAACGAGTCAAAAATAGTGTAAATGATTGATTTTCTCGTCGCAACTCCAGCGCGTGCTAAGTTCCTCATGGCTGTCACCTTCTCAAAATGAGTGTGATAATAATCCGAACAGAGAACAAAATAAGGCAGCTGCATATGTTTGCAATTCCAGATATAGCTGAAGAAAAATCGTAATCACTTCACTCACATAAGTAACCGCGGTGAGCACGGTGACAACAAATGTATGTCACGATCGAAAAAATCGTTGCTCTGAATATAATTTTTAAAAATTTGTATGCAGCCCCGAAATCGGCCCGAAACATTTTGACGAACTTAAACCCGGCCCGACCCAAAAAGCACGGCCCGATTTGGATCTGTGGTTCTCAGCAAGAATCTCTTTAGCAAATAACACTTTACACGTGATCGAAAAAACAGAATGTTTCGACGTCAGCTTTTCTTAAGTTTGATGATGATTAAATTGCTGATCGCGATACCACGCCCAAGGCACAAGAAAAAGACACTTGGCATTGTGCTAGAAATCCATGCAAACGCTCTGCGAATATTTCCCAGCTAAATTTCCTGTATGGATGTTATGAAGATGGTTTATAATTTGTCATTCGTGTCAGCAGCCTAGATTGAAAACAAAGCACTATTCTGACTGGAAAACAGAACCTCGGCTTTGAGAAACAGTTTTCTGAGCAAGTTTCTTATTTAGTCTCAAGACGTCAACTCCGTTCAACTTGTTGCAGCATGGCAACAAAGTAGAGAATTTTCTCCGATACCCCCACATATGGTCAAGATTCCCAAGGACGTTTTGGTCCTGCAAACGGTAGAGGAGTACATGGCAATGCAAAATTTAATTTTTTGTGATTAATTTGAAGGTTTGGGACGTCATTTGCTATAACGTAACTTTGATAGCCCTGCAGTTCTTCTTTGCTGCCTTTGGTGACGAACCCAGGTCACTGATTGTTTTGTAGATCTTGCAGGCTTTGACTAAAAGACCTGCGTTAAACACTCTGTTACTCGACTGGTTGAAGGTTGGTTGTTTTGCTGCCGGATCGTCCATTATAATTACTGCTCAACGATTGGCTGAGTCTTATATACCGCTCATCGCACATTGGCCAGGGCTTGGTCACAGTCGACTTGCCAGTCGACGATTGGCCATCAGCTAGCACGTAATTTTCCTCAGACGCCGAGGATTTGACACTGGGATTTCGGGAACGCTCAAGTAAGGCTAGATAAGGGTCTTTTTGAGTCACAAAAGGGGATATTTCAAACTGCGCGCTACCAGAGTCTCTTGGGCCCGGGATCGTGGTACTCGCTTTTTGGACATTCTCCATCACGTCGGGCTTCCGCCTTGCGGCAGGGATGACGGTCGCCCGACGCTTTTCAATCTTCTGCGACGCAAACGGATTTTCTTTTGCTATCGTCACGTCCACGTTACGTAGCAAGTCACGCATGACAGCAGTTTTGCGCTTTTGCTTTTCGAGAAACAGTTTTCGCTGCCATTGGCATTGCAAGATGAAGTTGAAACGCTGCTTTGACATGTCGTAGAGTCTTGAGTCAAGCATCTTCTGCTCCGTAATGTTTTTCGAAGGTTGCGAGGAAACTCGTGAAGCTTTTGCTGTCAAAATAATGAATCGCAAGTGTGTTGTTTAAAGTTATGAACAAACCTAAAAAAATCAGCATTTTTTTCAAATCTTTTATACCTTGCTATCGTGAAAACGCTTAACCCCTCCAGGACCGGGAGTTCAAAAAAATTTAGCTTTTGAGACAACTTCGTTTATATTGCGCCGATCGATAGCGCTAGAGAGTCAATGAAAACATCATAAGGCGAGGATTTGCGTGTGCTTTCTTTTAAAAAAATCAGGTAAATTGGCATTTGAAATTTTTTCACAGGTTGCAATGACATCACAGGGGCGTCCTGTTAACGTCATACTGCCACTTCCAATGCAAAGGTACCTGTTTTTTAATTAGAAAGTACACAAAATTTTGCGTTTTTTGATGCCTTCATTGACTGGCGATTTATGATTTGAATTTGCCTCGAGCCTCTACAGTGGCTTTCGCGGTCCTTAAGAAACTTATACTTTTTATCTTTTCAGCAAAAAATGACAAAGTTAGGTAAGTTATCTTAAAAATTATTCGCATATTATGGCAACGTTTCCAGTAAGCATTACTGCAAAATATATAAATTCAGCCTTAAGTTTAGTACATATTGTATTAATATTGCTTTTCAGCTACTTTTTAGTGACACTTCTAAGAGTTTTGAGAGCAATGAAAAGAGGTAATTCACTTGTTTCATTATTATAACCCGAAATTCCGAAGCGTTTATTTTTCAATATACCGCAAAACATTGCACATACGCATTTACCAGCATTGTTTTACCAATACATTTTTCACTGATAAAACTTTACTTAGATTTATGCTTACAGCTGACACATAATTCCGAAGAGCTTTGTTTAGGATTTATCAGCTACTTCGCCTAAAGCAGGTTTTTACCTTTCGCAGTTTCAGCTCTAGTTTCTGCGATCCACCCTTCTATTTCAGCAACAGCTTCTTGCCTTCTACTCTTTATGAATCGATTTCCAGAAGCGCTGATTGTGTTCTTGCTCATCTTTGCCAAGTGAACAAAATGCGATTGACATGAAACACTTAAAAACCACTAAAACAATGACAATTTTTCTGATTCAAGAAACTATTTTTGATAACGATTTCATGTTTGACGTTCGTCACGTGTCGGTAGAAGTAGGAAAACATTCCCGATGGGAACAAGTGCGAAAAGCCGCGAAGAAAGGCGAAAGCACAGAAGTCAGGAATAAAAACACCAGCGCTGAAGCTAGGGGAGCATTCCTTTAGCCTAAGTAGACGGCGCTGTGATTGGTACTTTAACTAGTTCGAATGTAAATCTTCCGATCGAGGCCCCAGTTTTTCTGAAGAAACGTGGCTGCTACACATATCAAAATAAACTAATACGTTTTTGGTATTTTCAAACACAAACAAACAAATTTGTTGAAAAGGTATTAACAGCGTATGACCAGCATTTGAAAAATGATCATTAACAAAAACTCATGATCTGTTTTTTAACCTTTTCACCAGTTACTACAAACGCAGACTTAAACTTCAACTCGTGATATCCGTAACTTAAAAGATCTGAATAACTTCTAATTTTGACGCAGCATTAGTTAATATAAATATATAACGACCGTGTATGTGCTTCAATCTTTAGATTCAAAATATGCGTTTTTAACGTCTCATAACTTTTCTTGCTTTTAGCATGTGCTTAACAAAATACTTTGAGTTTTCTCTTGTGTCAAGGGAAGATAATGTTGCGAAAAAGCTACTGTAATTTGCTATGCTCAGTAACATTTTACAGGGTGAATGTACCCTTCCATTACACTTTCTTATGTTTCAATTTTGTTTTATAAAAGGTATCAAAAATGACCTCTTGTTGGAATATACCTTCTATTCAAAACAAAACTTGGAGCAATTGAGTTATTTCTAAGTATCTTCAGCAAATAGTTTCTTAAATTGTGAATAACAAAATAATAAAGTTTATGTAAATAAAAAGCTTGCACGACAATTTGAAGTGCGTGATTCAATACCCCTTTTCGTACTATTTGGAAACTTTTAAATCTCCTGGACTAAATATATACAAACTTTGCTCTGTTTTTAAGCCTGCATGCATCAGAGAAATGTTTGCGCCTCCCTTATTTCCTTGGATTTTTCTAAATTTGAGTTAGCTCAACAACTGTTGCCTTTGCTCAATAGGATCCCACTGTCATATTACAACTTACGGAAAGTGTCTTGTTTTTCTTGTTTGGCTAGTTCTTTCTATGAGGACATTGCGTAGGGGTGGGTTGCCATTTTGCTCTGCTACAATAACTGTGGTTTCGTAACGATTCAGTGACTTGATCAACAAACTAAATAGAGAAATTAACTTACGCCATATGCGTGGTAATGGGTAGATGGATATTGAACGAAGTTTGTCTGTTCTTAAAGTAGATAAATAGGAGTGAAACTTACAAGAAGAACAAACGATTTTCTATCAGTTGGTGTCGGTTCCTATTTTAAGACTAAACGAGATTAACAACCTTTAGAATAATATCCAGCTGCATGACACTGCCCAGAAGTCGATCTTAAATACACTTTTTATTTTCGAAGAAAAAACTTTGTCATGTAGACTTTGTGCCAAATGTTACCACATTTTTCAACAACAATAGAGCCTATAGTCCCTTGATCATATTTAACAGGTGAATTGATTGATATCAGCCCTAAAGTTTGAACAGAACGTACCGAATAGTCCGCTGTGCGAACAGAAAATTTAACAGTGTCTTATAGGCTACCCTTATTGTATACAGCACGCATGATGGACGGAGATTGAGGGCTTGTTTTGCTCTTTGAATCATTTCCATAAACATGCGTTTTCTTCAGTCCACATAACGAGAAGCACCCAGGCACACAAAGGCGAAATAATCTTGCATGGAAGCGAGAGAAGTAACGTTTGATGAACTACATTGATAACGACCTTGTCTTGTAGTCAGTTATAAATAATATTGGCCACCTTTGCGAGAACTGCCGTTCACAAACTTTGTTTTGGAGAAGCCTTTTTACAACTTTTGAATGGCTCAATGAGCTCGACTTGCTGCAGACAATCTTCTAGATCTTGCACCTTGAAAATCAGACAGCTGAAATCTATTAGAAGAAAACCGAGCTTGGCTTTTTAAAAACAACCGGGCATTTGCTGCCTGCGTATTTCAACTGTATATCTACTGTCCCTTTTCAGCAGCACATCACACAAGGCACCAGACTTTCCTCTTCGTTCGTTGCTTTACCTGCTAGGTCTAATGCAACAATTGAAGAGTTTATTCAACTGTACCGGTCCACGCATCAGACCCACTCGGACCAGGCAGTGTGTACAAGAGCAACACTGGCCTATTGATTACACAAGCATTTAAACGCCGAGAAGCTTGGGAGACGAGGCACACGATAATGGAAACAAATCGTGTAATGTGTCCTATCTGTTGTCGGTATCAGTTACACAACGATGTTCTGGAGCGGGGCGAGCTATTCAAGTGCCCCGACAGGCCAGCAATGCCGGAGTGCGCTGTTTTGATTACACCGGGGTAAGCGAGCTCATTGTTTTGCCACCACACAACTCCGATATTCGGTCAAAAGAGCACGATCTCCAAGTAATTTACGCGTAAATAATGTTGCAACAAGGGTCATATTTGCCGCTTCTCGACGTTCGGTTTGATACTTTAGCCTGGTTAGTGAATAATTAGGATTTCGGACAGCTGTCAGTTTCTGGATATGCTTGGCAACTCCAGACTAAGAAACGTTCTTTAAAATGAATTTCTTTTATATTTCTTTGCTTCAGGCCAAAAGAACTTCACGGCTCGTTTGAGCAAAGAACTTAGTGGTTGCAAATTCCATGGATAATGTACTTTAAGAAAATTTGCGTAGCGATTAACTGCTGACGTGTACCTTATTTCAGTTGGAATTTCTAAGCAACAGGTCTGTTCTTAACACGGCCTGTTCTGCCGTTTTTCATGATTTCATTTTTGGCACTTTCAAAGCAAACATCGTGAAGAAAGCAAACGTAAATCCAAGAGTTGTCTTTGCTTCTTCCTTTTGTTAGGCCATTGTATTCATTGTTTATCAGAAATCTGGATTCTAAGTTTTGTGCGTTTTTTCAATTGTGTTCTTCTTTGTTGTTACATGCTTGCTTGATGCGTAACTGCCAATGTAAACCCAAACATCAACTTGCATTTAATCAAATGCCTCCGAAATAATGTAAACAAGAGAAAGAAAAGATGAAAGAGAAGATGTTTACAATCCAGGGAAAAGAAAACCAAGAAAGGACAATGCTGTTGCGAAAAAGCTCCCCAGATAAACATTTTTTCTGCATATTCATTTGCTCAAAATGTTTTGTTGGCATACTAGAAAAACACATAGTTGGTGACAGCACTATCAAATTAGCTATGAAGCGTTTGATATGCAGACGCTTCACGCTTTTATTCTTCCGTTTTCTCGTTTTGTCTCCTGTGACTCTTGCGCTTATGCCCCTTGTCTAGTTCAGCTAAGCAAAAAAAGGAATACTACGGATAACTTTTCTTTTTCAAAATAGTTGGTTTACGTAGCACTTAAAATGTGTTGCAGTCGTTCCATTTTCTTTATTCTGGGATGTGGTCAAAGATTCAGAGCAGTGTTACCACGTTAAAATTCGTTGTTTTGTTGCAAAATGCTTCCACACTTTCAGTCTTTCAATCCAAACATAGTGTTCAGAAAGTTGCAACGGCACTTTGATTTATTGGTCAGTATTTGGAGCCCTCTACGGATTCGCGAAGTCTACTAGTTTCAATTGAAATTTTTGTTTTCAGTTTTGGGTTTGGGATTCTCTGTGGGTGACGTCACAACAGGTGTATGTTTCCGCCTTTTTGGCCAAGTATACCGTGTCCTGGGCGCCAACCCAACGGGCTGTTTTTTTGATTCATGTTTTTTTGGAAACTATGCTAATATCCTCGTCTTTAGAGCCCTTGATTGGTTTTGTCGCATATCTAGAGCCAAAATTATGGAACAAAAACTCAATTTTGGACCAAAATTAAAACGTCACACAAAAGATATGATTTATCCTCTCAGGGAAAATTTGGCCAGCCATAACTCGGCAGCAGATTGAGCTAGAGAGCTGTTCAAAGCTGTTCGAAATGACGCGTGATGTCATGTAGTTTAGAATGAAAAAAATTTAAGTTTTGGGTTTGGGGTTTTTGGTCGATGACGTCGAGAGTGGGGTATGTTTTGCGATTTGTTTTATGACGCCATCGGCCGATCCAATGAACCAATTTCGTGCTCAAAGTTTTATTGGATTCTAGGCTATAATACGAGTCGTTAGCAGTGCATCAACATATTGGAATGTCGCAAGATTTAAATGCAAATCCAAGTACATGTTCATCTCTGGTCATTTTCATGTATTGGACATGTGAAAGACAAGGAAGTATATTTCTTATGTTGCGATCGGAAAGCTCGAGCAGCACGTGCGCAAAGCTTTACAATGTGGCAGCAAGCAACAATAGAGATCTCACGTTGTGCTCATTTTATTTTTGCTTGTTCGCATCACATATACATGGGTGTTTTGTACTTCACCCCATGGCCGTCGCCCGCGGGGGGGCAGTGGTGCCCGGCCCCCCATTTAAACTCTGTGCCCCCCCATTTCATGTTTGGCCCGCCGAACTACCACGAAGCTGTAGAATTGCTATGGGCAGTTGTAGATAGTCAATAAGCACTAGCTTGTTGAATGACTCTAGTTTGCGACACTGCGTTCGTTTCTCAAGTAAACAAAAGCGCAAAATTCCACTGTTTTAGTCGCCGGAATTGCTAGCATATGGGTCTTGAATGCTTTATGTAAACAAAATTTTCGCTCGTGGTGAACCAGACCGCGTCTTGTTTTTATGTCATGACGGACAGTAAAGTTGTACGAAACACAGAGTACTGGGAATTAGTTTTTGAGTAGTCACACGTAGGTTGTGTACACTCAGGGCAGGATTTACCAATAGGCTATATAGGCCTAGGGCCTCGTGATCCAAGGGGCTCTCCAGCAAACTGTGGTATGCATTGAGTCAATTTTTGTATGATCAGTTCGATAAATAAATATTCGTCAACAATTTATGTTTTTAATTTGCCAGGGTCTTCCAACGAGTTTTCATGAGTCTCAATATGACCGTTGGTCAAGCCGCATACCGATTGTAGTGTCGCCATACTCAAAGCACTATGACTATAGGCAAATGTACCCCTGGGGGCAGGTTACATGTAACCCAGGTTGGGAACCTCTGTTTTAGAGCGTCAGTATCATCATTTTCGGCCTAGCGTTTTCTATTTTCCTTAGTAACGGTGGGACATGGTACCTTACAATTGTATTAACCCAGGGCAATCGCATCAGCTAAATCCGGCTCTGGGTATACTGAAGTATTTAAGTGTAACAGACAACAGTAACAGAGCTATGTTGATTCCAGAAATGAGTCAAAAGCATTCTTGACGAAGTTTGTCCTACAAGAAGAGGTTCATAGGATGACATTCTTTCTGCTTTTGTGCTGCTATTGCCGCGTTGTATCGCCTACTTGCATTATTTCTGCTGTATAGGGAACCGCCTGATATGCTGTAGCTCGTTCTACATGAAAGAGAAGGCGAGGGTCAAAGGTGAAAAGCGAGGACAATCTACAAGGTGATAGCAGTTTTAACGGTTTGCAAAATATGCTATTTCTTGTCTCTTCCCTTGCCCAAGTTGCAAAACTTCAAATGACGGTGCTCAGCAAGTTCGGCGTTCATATCTGTATAACTTCCTGTGTCGAGTTAAATGTGAATAAAGTTTACATATAGCAAGCGACTTTTTCGTGGCGGTTGCTGCATACATCCAACTTTGTTTTAAAAAATGTGCCTTCTTATGATTTGTAGCCCCCCTGCTGCGACATCCTGGCGACGACCCTGCTTCACGCATATCCCGTTCGTGGTGAATCGCACATTCAACACAACGCTAACCGAGAGGTTGCAACACTTGCAGCAAGGATGGACTAGACTTGTTGAAATGACCAGTGGCATATGGTGGTCATTGTTATTGGGTCTCACAGATGATCACATGGTGTTTTTTCGCTATCCGATTCTATCCTCTTTTTGAAATATGATATCCGTATCCGATCCGAATCCTGTTTTGGTTGAAATCATACTATCCGTATCCGAAAACTATCCAAAAGTGTATTCTGATGCACAATATACATTTTTGTGTTGTGTCGATTTTGCCTTGCCTCGTGAGGCAAAACAACTTCTGGAATTATTTTACCTTTAGCTAAACACATTCGGCTAAAGTAGTCACATGACAAGTTTGGAACGCATGTCGTGCTGAGTTGACCGTGACATCTGCAACAGCTCAGTCCCACATGCATGGACAAGTGTTGTCATGGTTTCAGAGCTGGCAAGATGTTAGTGGCTCCTTTTTTGCATTACATGAACTTTAGGCTAAGCCCTAAGTTTAAGCCCTGAACTCCTAAACCTAAAACCTGACCCTAAACCTTGACCATAAGCCCTGACTCTAACCCTAACCATACACTTTTAAATCCCAACCAGTTGCCTATTTGCATATCCTACTTGTTTCGTGACCACTTCAACCAATTATGTTCAACTGAAGGCAAAACAGTCCCAGCACAGTCTTTTCCTCATGAAGCACAATAGACACTACCTAAATGAATTGTGCCACTTTGAGCCCTGTCATGCCTATGAAAAGCAAGCTTGACATACCTTGGAAGCTTGACATATCGAATAACCTAAAGTACTTTCAGAGTCAATTGCATCAAAAAGCAAGTTGAAGTTGTGTCACACCAAGCTTTTTATTAGTCATTTGTTTAGTGACAAATAGTGTCATTTTAATACCATCGATTTCACATTCATAATTTCATTTATTAATCCTACCCATTGTTGCACTTATAACCATATCTAACTAGCTAACTAGCAGTACTGGTCTACAAACCAAAACAGCGTTTAAAACAACAAACTGAACTATCTCTCAAATTTTGAAATGACTCATCAAAATTCAGTCTAACAAGTCAATGTCACAAAACAACAACTTTGCGTATTGTGTTCAAGACGAAAAAAGCTATCTGGCCTGGTATTGTCCAACAACCAGTCAATGCAGGCTCACGTAAGCTAGGCGTGATGGCAAAAGAACCTAGTGTAGACTACAGGCAACAGTTAGCCTACTCTCGTTAACCCTAGTCCAGGTACGTAACAAACAATTGCTGTAATGTATGCTGAAAGAGCCCTATCTTGCTACACCAGCAACAGATTCATGCTGACAAACTTAGCGTGTTCAATTAGTAGGCAAGGAACAACACAGTGGTACTAAGATTACACCATAGACAGACTCAGAGTCATGGCACAGAAGACTGAAAAGATGCTTCCATATGCAACTTTCTTCAAGAGTCTGAATCCTCGAAAAATCGAGAAAAGCGTTGCGGATATCCTTATCCGTATCCGGTTCGAAAGCAGCCTTTGGATATCCGTATCCGGTTGCAAACTCACTATCCTACCGGATATCCAACCGGCAAAACGGATAGTGATCATCTCTGTTGGGTGTGCGCTGTTTGTGACGTCACACTGCGACGTCAAATTCATATTTCAAATCCAACGATTTGGCGAAGTTTTTTGACACAATGCATATCATTATACACGCGCTTTATTCATTGTTGTATAACTGAACATGTCATTGTATTGACTTGAAACTATCAGCGCTCCAACTTAAAATGCAGGGCAAAATACACTCAACGCTACGACGAACCAATCATAACCGCAAAAATAACAAACTGCACGTTAAAGCCAAGGACTAAAACACACTCAGTCCCACAACAACGCAGTTCACAACTGCAAAAACAGTCTGCGCGAATGTCTCTTTAAATACGAGCAGTCCAGCGCAGAAGGTGTGTACCTGGAATAGCGCAAACCCTGGGTTGCCACTTGCCAGATCAGAAAAACAAGAGAGAAAAATACACTCAGCCCTACAACTGCGCAGGTCACAACTGCAAAAGGAGTTTGCGCAAATGTCTTTTCCAATACGAGAGCAGTCGAGTACAGATTAAGGTGGGCACCTGGAATGGCGCACACCTTCGAGCTGGAAAGTACATAGCCTAAATAATTATCTTTCTAGATTTTTTGTGCTTTTCACTTGATGGCACGATCTGGAAAATGTCACGTCATGTTCAGTTTCACACGGTGTGCGCCGCACACCTCGCAAACCCGGAGTGTACGCCCCTGGAAATGACTGTGAGAGTGAAAGCGACAAGTAAAATACAAAGTGCATTCCTAAAAAACTTAAGTATAAATAACCTGCAATAAAACTTGCTAAAACAACATTGGGCACCATTTTCTAACTTATCGAGCCCCATGTTATATTTGAAATTTCAGTTGGCTCAACATTGACACGAGCTTGCAAACCAATGACTCGAAGTGACTCGACAGTTCTTGTGGCTCGACTCTGATTCGATTCGACCAAGTCATGACTCGACTCTGACTTGACTCGAAAAATGTTTAGATGACTCTGACTCGACTCTGATGCGAAGGGCCTATGACTCTGACTCGACAAAAATGAATCGGGCACATCACCGTGAAAAACCCGAGCCAGAGTGGATCTGGAGTCATTTCTTAACATTTTTTGAACAGCTTAAAGTAGTGGTTCTCAAACTTTTGTGCACGTTGACCCTCAATTAAAGTATACAATTTTCTACCAGACCCCGTGGCCCAGACCAACAGTTACTAATACAAGGAAAGTATGTGTGAAAATATATTTGAGTGCTTTTTACTTGAAATGCTTGATAAAATAGTACACAATCTGAAAATATGCTTAGAACGTAGGGCCATTCAGTGACCACATTCGACCACGTAACTATTTATCGACACCTTGTATGGTCCAATTAAACCCTGGGGGTCGACATCGACCACTTTGAGAACAGGGATGAGCGGAGTCACCTTTTTCAGACTCCGACTACGCTCCTGCTCCACGCTTTAAGACCCCTGCTCCGAAAAATTTTGAAACATCAACTCCTACTCCTGCTAACACCAGGGCTGTAGAGTCGGAAGTCCCGTCATCCGACTCCGACTCCGACTCCGGGCCGACTCCGACCTTCAGCTGTATTAGTTACTTAAAGTGATAATTCTTTTCAGATGAATTCATAA
>JGI24021J15306_10002592_pt1 | contig 19724 bp, 15 predicted proteins | sample Ectturendosymbi1_FD_15306 | JGI IMG/M metagenome (IMG submission 15306)
GTCGACCGGATCTTAATGTCGATCGGCGACGTCGCGGCAGGTGGACTGGGGGTACTAAAACTCGGACGATAAAAAGTAAAAACCAAAATCCAATAGGGGGTTGTTGGCGCACTTAGAAAAGAGGACGATTTCCTCAACCCAAAAGCTTGGTCAAAAAAAGCCAGGCACGTCATACTATAAATTACAGAGCATACGACCTGAAAAAAGTGAGTTGATTTCGGATGCAAAACGTAAACGTAACATGCTGACGGTTGATGCAAGCTAAAATTCTGAAAACGGTAAAGGATAAACTTTGTCAGAAGTTAGCATGAATCTAGAAATAATATTTGAACTTGAGAATGAATGCAAAATTCTAGATGAAATTCAAAAGGTTTTAGATGACATGGTACAAAAATGAAACTGTCACCTTTTTGGACGATGTTATTTTGGATGAGAGTGTGAACTATCTAAAGGAGCTTGTAAGTAAACTTGCATTGATACTTGAATTGTTATGAAATTGTGTAGACATCAATTAGTCAAGGGAAATCTTTCTAATATGCGCTCAATATTCTGTCATATTAAATTTATGTCATTTTCACGAGTAAATGTATATGGCGTTGTGAACCGTGGATAGTGAGAATACAATTGCTCGTATGTTTAAACACTCAGGGGATTCCGGTGGTTGTCTTTAAGATAATTGCCGTAAATCTGCTGGGCTAGCGTTGTTTTCTACTGAGAACAGAATAAAGATTATCTATGGCACGCTTTTCTATGGCGGTAATGCAATAGTTAAGCGAAAAGAACCTACAAACGGATATTTGGGAATTCAGGATCATGAGCGATAGTGACTAATATTCTCAAATTTTGTACGCCTTGTTTTGCCAACGGGCAGGCAAAAACGAGACGTCATTTGGCGCCCAACGATTCATTTTCTTTCTTCTGTTCTTTTTTAAGGGGGGTGTGTAACACATTTTTGTTAAATGTGTTGTTTTTTTCCGTTTCAATAACTGGCAGTAAGACTGGTGCGGTTTGGCGTAACTTTTTGTAAGGTATAAACTATCTAAATCCGCAGCAAAATGACGTGCTCTACATAAAACGTTAATTGGTAAACTTCAACCCTTGATAAAGCACCCAGGCCGGAGATGCGTTCCAAATTGGGTTGTTAACAAGACCAGTCGCGTTGGGGGCGTTTTATGACATTTTTAATCTGGTGAAAACTGATATTTTGCGCGCTAACTATAACAGAGGTTCGCTGGCGGCTGTAAAGTAATATTTGTTTCAGAAAAATGGCCGTGACTCGAATAAAAGCTTGAATGCACTGCTGCGCCCTAAGCGCAATGCAACATCTTGGAGGAAGTAGCGCTGTTCTGCCGCGATGCACAGTACTAATTTGCGCTGCGCAGCATAAAGATGTGAAATGCGTCGCAAAATTATTTCCTAAAGTATTGAAACTAGAACGCTGAAAATTAGAGCGAAGGTAGTGCTCGCTGTGCTGATCACGAGGATATTTTCGAAATATTTTTACCATAACGGTAACGAAAGTTATGGCTCGAGTAAGTTTGATAAGCCGTGTTTTGCGCGGGGCGCAGCGGCGAAGGTTGTAGCAACGTATCGTAGCGGTGCGCTGGTGTCAGGTAACGAAGCGGCAATGGTGATGGGCGCTGGTGCAACAGTGTGGGCGGGCCCTTGCGTTGCAGAAAAGAAAACCTGCAAGGCACGACCTCGCTGAGGCACGACGGCCCGTATCAGAGCATCGGTTGGGCCGAGAAATGTAGGGGTAAAAGATGCACAAGAAACTCGCAGAAATAACAGACGGGGCCGTGGGAAGCGCGTGTCGTTCTGAATGGGGGCGCGGGGGGCAAGAAAGTAATCGTTGTTGAACTTGCGCGCCTTGCCTGAGCGATGTGTGCGCACACTTTCGCGGATTGTGAGGTTATGCGGTCGTTGTCTTGTGGCCAGTTTTGCTAATGAACAGGTGTTCATGGCAATAAAAGTAAAGTTTGGATTTGGTAAGTTGCTAAACGCGCCTGTTGGCTTGGCAATCACGTTAATGTGCGAGTGGCGGATGTTTTACTTTGGCGCAGTACGTTAGAAAGCCGTGTGTGTTTATTTTTGTAAATAGTAAGCGAAGGCGTTTAACGACAAGCGGCAAGTTTGCCTGGGCGAAAATCGCGTCACCATAAAATGCACATAGAGTGACCCCGCTGAAGCATAATAGATTAGCAAGAAGGGATTGTTTATTTTGTGTGATGAATATTGCCTGCATATTGTGTCGTGCTAATATAGAAAAGTAAAGGCTGCATCGGCCCTGGCGATTGCCAAGGCGCTATGAGAAAAATGTTTTGGTAACGGCACGGTGCTTATTACATGCATCATTTTTTCCCGCAAGCAGGTACAAGATGGTGTGGCCGTAGCGAATAGGTTAGAAGGGAGCGACAGGGCGTTTCTGGAGGAAAATTTTGGAAATTGGCGGGTTGGAATGAGATGGTCAACGAAATGACTGGAGATACGTTGCTGCGACACAGGGGAAGGAATGGACACGGGATGGAAAAACGCTAAGTGCAAAATTGTGTAGAAATGATGCGCGAATGTAAAGTAAAAGTTCGGTGGCGAGGGGAGCTCTTTTAAGATAAGGGCAAAAGTAAAACGTGAGGGAAGAAATCTGTTGGTCGAAAAATCGCAGTAAAGACCGCGGTTCTTGGTAAAACGGTCGTTAAAAGAAATCTCTTAGATAACGTTCGCTCAAAATAAAACGCGCTGCCAGCGGTAGCAAATGTCAGGGCGTGTTTGCCAAGGCGGAACTAAAACTTTCGCCTACAACGGGCTAGTGCGCGACTTTCGGAAGTAATTAAGCGACATGGTTTTGAACGGCTAAACTTCATCTTTCTGTCAGTAGCGAAGCCTTTAGGAGACTTTACTTCCAAATACAGTATTACTGAAATCGCCCCCCAACTGGTTGGATCCGCCCCTGCATTCGACTCTCCAGCGCATAACCCAAATTTCTGCCATTCGAAACAGCGAGTTTTCTCGTGCAACGAAAAGACCAAACGTCAGAGCTGGGGAAACGACATTGTTTGGCACGATACCAAGCTTTCTTGTTTTGCAATTTCTGGCTGAGTGCGCACTCTATAATGTTTCCAAGTTAACATTTGCGTTGAATGCGTTTGATGTTTCGTTTGAATCACATTGCAATTGCTTTCATGTTGCATGTTTAGCTTGATGTGAATAACTGCAATTGTGTGCTTGGCTAATTGCCAACTGTGCGCTTGGCTTGCTGTCAGTAAGTTACTGATAATGAAGTTAGTTTTTCAGTTTAGCTGCGTTGTTAGAATTCTCAGCTTGTTTCTGCTGTGTTTCAGTAACAGTATTGGACGATCCAACGTTGTTGAATTTTGATTAATTGTAACAACAAATGTTGGCACTAATTTCCTTCCCGTTTCCGTAAGCAATTTCTGTAGGCCAGGGGTTCCCAGCCTATGGTACGCGTAGCTCTGGTGGTGCGCGAAGGTCTTCCAGGGTGGTACGCGAGTAACTTCCATTTGTTCACAAAAAACTGGATCCGCAGCTTTCTAGTTTACGTGTCGGGCTTTGTTTCTAAATAAATACATTTTCCAATAGCCTGCTATTTTTTTTTTATTCCTACTGCATCGTAATCGTAACAATATGACTGTCAATGCACTGTTAGCAAATTTACGCCACGCACAATTGGTCGACCAATTGGTGGGGTGTAAACACAAACAAAAATATCATTAAATTTAGTTGTAGTCTTTCATTGTTATTTTAATGTATATTATTCTTCTGAATAAACTAAGATTCGATCAAATAAGTTTTTCTGGAAGAAGTGGTACGCGTTGAAAATACGGGGTTCCCAAGTGGTACGAGCTGTGGAAAAGGTTGGGAACCCCTGCTGTAGGCAATATGAGGTTGAAGAAACTTTGATGTTCGGAATTTGGAAGTTGTCAGAATAGGCGAAAGGTTATCATCCGTGCGTGGAGGTCAAGATTATATTGTTTTGATTCTACTGTTAAAACAAATGTTTGGGGGCACAAAAAATTGGGGGGACACTGCTCTCGAATGCCGTCTCGTCACTACGGGCCTGTCCAGAGTGGCCAGGACTGAAAAAATAAGGTAGTCGCCAACAATAATTGCTTCGCTTACAGAATTGAAAACTATTAGATTTAACGACTTCCGTAATCTTATACAAGGTAAATAAAAGTCAACCCTAAGCTGTGAAAACCCAACTTCCTTCACATTTCTATCCGGTTTACACATTATAGTTTGAAGTACTTTGTGCCAGGAACGTTTCTTTAATTTACTGTGCTCTTTTCCGGCCAACGTCAAAATTGTCTTGTGAGTAGACTAAGTTATCTCCAAATAAGCTGTCTGATTTTACAAGAAACAGCTTCTGGAATGCAGGCATGTACTGTATTTGGTACTGCAGGGTGTTGAGCACGCGCCACTAAATCTGGTGAAATACCCAGTCACGCCATACTGAACGCAAACACCTTTACCAAATGTCAGGCTCCTGCTCTGCGTTTAAATTGATTTTATGGTATTGTTGGCGCTTTCGGAAGGCCAGGCCATGTTTGCAAGATTGAAATTGCAGAAAACATAGAGACAACAGCACAACCGAGCGGATGCAACGAACAACACACGAAAGAGAATGTCCCCACAACACTTGTATACACTGTGCGCCAGTTAAAAAGGCCACACTACCAATTTGCAAGGTCTTTGAAAGACCGGATGTAGAGTCCAACACGAGACAGGCCTACCAGTATCGAAGCGGACACACTAACCACCAGGCCATCGGTTGGTCTAGACATTATCGGTGGGTGCAAAGAAAAGGTTCACACGCGGAGTTGCTAATGACTCGCCATCAATGCAACATTCACTAAGAGAGTTCCCCCTGGCATCCGGTACAAGCAAGTGGAGATGAGCGCTCCCTGACCACTTGTGGCACTCCAAAGAGGTTACAAATGCGATTATAATGAAACTGAAACTGATCAGCGCGGGATTAATAGTAGTAGCAAATGTAGCAATTACTAAATGTTGTTACACTATTGCTTCTTATATGAATCTTCGAGGCAACCAACTTTCTCTGTTTCAAACTGTGTATACTTTTTCAAACATGAAGCTCAAAAGCCACCAAACGCTTATTTATTGCACAGTACTGAATTGAGTTATTTTTCCAATAAAACAACTGTTTACGTCTTTAGCACGATTATCTGCATGAAACAAGAAAAACACATAAACTAAGAAGCAAACGGGTGGTGTGGCGTTTACGAAAATGATTGCAATATGCATATTGCAGTTTTGACTTAGAAGGAAGTTGGCAGCACCAGATAACTGGCTCAACTACTCAAACACTCGGTGAAACTAAAGTGGTGGATGACGAACCAAAGGAATGCTTTTCTGAATCAGAGGCACCTAAGAACACTAAATGCATTTTCAATTGCTACGTGACGTCTAAAATCCTGGTTAATCAAAAACAAATTGAAATGGTTTGGATCATTGCAAAGAAGCTCATTACTGCTTTCATTCAGATATACGTCTGCCACAAATTTAAGTTCCATAATCAGACTGAATAAGTTTGCAGCAAGCTCCTAATTGTAGTACCTTTTTCAAACTAACCAATGCTTTGTGAAAAAAATTGAAAGCAGGCTCTCGTCAATCTTAAATGATCTCACCAATTTGCACAAAAACACCTACTTAGCAAGACTGACATAATAATTTATACATTTAGTTGTATTCAAATTTGCCATAAAACCCCTATTTAAAGCACAAGTCACTACCTAAGTTTCTTGAAAAATTTGAGAGACAAAGTTCGCATATATCAAACAGTTCTCCAATCAATAACAGCAGCGGAAAAGTGCAATTTCAGTTTTCGCTATAGGTAATTAGTGACTTTCAAACTTTTTTCCCATAACATGTCTGCAGCTGTTTCATTTTTGGCGTTAAGTGCTAGCTCTTGTCTGTTGCAGTCTGCAAAGTATTCACCGCTGAAATCTGCCAAGCTGTCTTCCATTGCACAGTACAGTATAGTTTGTGCACCGTAGTAGGTTGACCTGTAAACATACAAAAGTTGTTTTTCTACTTTGTTTACAGTGGACATTCACGAAGTCTACTTCTTCATTTTGAGTTTGCATGAAATGCATCAATGTTAAATCTTAACTTTACGTGAAGAAACCTACATGGCATCTGATAAACGACTAAACACTTTAACGCCCGCGCGAGACACAACTGTGCCTCGGACATATGCCGCAAAAATTCGCCAGCAGGTAGATCTAGAGAGCCGTTCAAATGCTCTAAACAGCAGAAAGTCTACTAACTTCGGTTTAAAAAAATCCGAGCACTTTTGAGTTTGAAATGTTTTTCGTGTGACTTCACGATTGGGGGAGGTCACGGGGTTTTTGGTGACGTCATCATGTCCTGATAAAAAAACTTAAGTGGCAATTTACCTGATTTTTCTTTCAAAATAAATTAGACGAAAATCCTCATCTATACAGCCCTTGATTGGCCATCTAGGCGAAAATCCTGATTGGCCATCTAGGCGAAAAAAATGTGGCGAAAATCCTCATCTTTACAGCCTTGTTTTAGTGGTTGGCAAGGTATGGCCTAAAAGCAAGAATTATCTCATTAATTCCCAAATGAGATTAGCTTCATTAAATGCGCAAGTAAAGCGCAGTTCATATTATGTAAAGGAACAATGTCTTTCCTCCTTAATAGTACACGCATTACCTCTTAAGTTTTCCTTAACGCTATGCAACGCAACCGCAAAAGGTTGAAGGTGCAAGTTTAGAGAACGTCTGGAAGATGTAGTACTTCCCTGATTTTTCTAACTCCCTGTTGTTTGGTAAAAAAATGGTCGCATGTCAGAGAAGGCACATGACGAAAATGTTTCATAGGCTGTTTTCGATTTAACTGTTGGCCTGTGCTGATTATCGTAGGAATATCTTAATTTGGAGATAGTGAAAACTTCAAGACATTCTCTGAAAGTGTTTTTCAGATATACGATGATCGTCAGGAAAGTCTGAAGCGAATTTAACAAAATATTTCAAGTAGAACAGCTGAAGAAAAATGAAACGGCAACTCTGCAGTTTTCTGCGATGTGTGATGACTATAGCTTTCGTGGTCCACTTGTTATTTCATGGCTGCGAGGTGGATCCCCAGAACAGGGAGCAGTATTTCACAGTGTGCATCTAGATAGAAGGTTCCTTTATAGTTCAGAAGACTGGTTTTCAAAGTGTTCTTCAGTTTCCCCGCTTACTAACCCAAACACCGTCAATTCTTCCCCAACAAAAATCACAAAAAAGATAATTCAAAAAGTTTTACACTATCTACTGTGAAGAAACAATAGGCGATAATGAACCAAAAACTGTTTTATAACGTCACTCGCTGCAGTTAAAGCAGCGTGCACTTGCATACTGCAGAGATTCCCATCTAAACCAACCTCTCTGTGCAGTTTTTATGTGTTGAATAAACAAACAATAAAAACTTAACATTATATCATTCACAGCTTTTCCTCCACAATTCCTCCCTGGAACAAATTTCCTCCGAGGAATTAAAAATTCCTCCCTTAGTGCGCCAAGTGGTACCCGTTTGATAAACACTGGTTCAGAAGGTTTGGGTAACGACCGGAAGGGTCATTTAGTTGTCTCGAAAGTTTATTCAACATTCGCCTTTCAGTTCAATTCGTCTAAACTCTAGTCTAAAGGGTTAATTCAGAAGGTTCATGTAGTTGTCCAGTAGGTTTACTTAATTTTAAACGACTTTCAAGCAATTGTTAGCAGAGCTATTTTTAGCAAATGAGTTCTGATAAAACTTATCAAACGCATGGTGTGGTGAAGACGTGCGATCGATTTCAGTAAGAAACATGTACGTTGGCTAAGCAAACGATTTGTTGGTAATTACACATTGTGTAGTGCAACACGTTTAAACACAATTTCCGTTATGATGTTTTTTCCAAAGTAATCTGATAAGTGATTGCCAAGCGCGATTTCCGATAAGGTTACCTGAGAGAAAATAACCAAATTACCTCGTGAATGGAAGAAAAGCAATTTCCAGCAAGCGGAAAGCGGGCAATCCACCTCCGAGCTCAGAACGAATTGTTCCTGAAAAAAAGACAGATTGAAAGCTGAAAGCTTACTACGGCTTCGCACTATAAGACTGGAACCAGCTTGGGACACCAGAGGAGAAGAGTTTTTTGGGAGGGGTCGAAGATTTTTAAACAATGTCCAAACACATTTTCCCAGGAGGGGGGCGAAAAGTTTTTAGGGGGAGGTTCTCCCCTCTACGCCCCCCCTAGTTACAGGCCTGACTGGAACTGAACACTAATTACAACTATTGCCACGCAAAGTCAACAACTGCTCCCTTCTTAAGTGTTCCAGTTCATCTAACAATGGCATTGCCAGTCTTTTGTTGTAAAGAATATTTTGGAATTTTATCTTCTTGTTTGTTTTACATGACCAGAGACATGGTACGAATAAGAAACGAAGCCTTCACCTGGTGTTGATTGGAGAACATATTCCCGGCAGTGAATATTTCGCAGCTACTGAACCATACCATATCGTCTTATACAATGACTCTATGGACACCAGACTAGCATTTTTGAAACGTATTTTGCAGCTGAAACGAGTAAAACGAATTCTAAGCTTAGGTTTGGGTTATAATTTATCAATACATTTTCATCATTCGCTGCCAGCACCATTTCAACAAAACTAACCATGCTTGCTAGTTTATTCATAGCTTTATCTTTAAATAATCTTGACTTTGCACATATTGCTTTTTGTATTGATTCAATATCGGGAAATCAACATAAAATAGTTGAATTGGATTGCTGGTCATTCAATGAGCAGGAACAGTTTAAAGAAGCAGATATTTAGCCGCGTTTACAAAAAGGGACTGAAATTATTTTATTTGCATTTTTATAAAGTTATCTTTACGGCAAGGAGTGGAAAATTATATACGGTTTTAATGTTTAATGAAACATTTGCAGTGCATTCAATTTCACTTCTCAGTTTGAAAGCATTTTCAGCTTTTGCCAGCGAACTCCAAACGTACATCAAAATTTAATCATCTTCGGCATGGTCACAAAGGGGAAAATGCTGAAGGTGATGCTATAAGAGAACATCTGGAAGATTCGGTACTTTCCTGGTTTTCTAAGTCGCTGTTTCTCTAAAAATCAGCAAAAATAATACCAAGGTTTTATGTGCAGGTCTCTGTAGAAACACAAAAGTTACCTTGTACAAAAATTGCAACCAACATGGTAGGGTATACCCTGCCCATTTGCAAAGTGGTGTGCCGGGAGAAAGCTTATTTTCAATTTCAATGTTTTCAGATAAACCTACAGCCTAGAAGTACTCTATGAAAAAAGATTTAGATTTAATTTACAGCAGCGTTTCGCGCATCTCAGAAACCAATATTATTCATTTACACTTTTTTCAGCTCGAAATTTTAGAATTTGCAACATTTCCAATATGCACCCACTTTTCAACTGAAAGAGGTGGTTGTAATCGCGCGATTGGAGATAGGACGCAGCAAAGCGTATACATGTACCAAGGTCAATTAAAAACATAAAATGACCCACGTGGCTTGGCATACTTTACTCGTTGTAACAGTTGCCCACAGACTTTTGCAAGTACCCATCATACCTTTCCTACACCCTGTCTTTGCTCGCAACAAATGGTACTTTGCTGCAAGCGGGAAGGGTTCACGTGAACAACGGACCAGGCACTAAACACTTGCTTTACGATGGGTGGCACTCAATCATGAGGTTTTGGTTATTTTCAGTGGTAAATACTCGGAACCAAAAAAAAGTTACAGCATCGCCAGCACTGCGATAGATCAAAGTGCTGATCGACATTTTTTTAGCTAGAAAAAATGGCTGAACGTCTTAATCCGACAATCTTTCAGTCATTTTAGTGTTCATACATTTCATTGACCTGCCACCAGTGCAGCATTCACTGCGAAGGTAGCCACGTGACCCACTGCGCAGAGCAAGCGGAGACGAGCGCTGGCGACCATTCGTGGCATTCCAAAGCGAGTAAAACGAAACTTCTTTTCTTTAACATTTTCAATGCGATGCACCGGAAAATAGTTTCAAAAGACCTGGTGTACGTTTATTGGGCTTGTCCTATGACATTTTTAGCAAATACGATATATTTTAATGGTGCATTCCATGCTGCAAATGGGTTTTGAAATGTTATAACTGATGACGTTCTCAGTGGTCGGTTGTGTCAATATCCCGATGATGTTAACAGTTTGTTTGAAGATAGAAGCATTTCAAAAATTTATCATTATATTGTTTCGCCAACTCGTGTATCAGCAACAAGTTGTGCCTGTAGAGCAGTGGTTCTTAACCGGGGGTACACGTATCTCTTGGGGGTGCCAAACACCGAAACAGGGGGTACGAAGCACCAACATTTTTAGGCATACACGCGCTGAAAATTTTAAAGATGTGTTGTCGATTGCTGTGAGTGAAACATTGTCAGAGGCCAAACCTTGAATATCGGTCTGTTCAGAGTTTTTCGTAACGAAGTTTAGGCTCAACACAATGTTCTTCTTTTCCGGTTTTGCTCATTGCACGAAACAGATTTAAGATATTCGGAAATAAGTGATGGGAACATTCAGTAGCTTGTGTTTTTTTCAAATTATGGGAAATGCGCTTTAATTCGGGTCAGGCAAAGTTAGACGTTGCGTATACAGACTACCATCAAAGTTAAAACACGAACAAACAAACTGTGATCATCACCTGGGTGTACAACAAACGTTGATATGTCGTAGCCCTTCAAAAGTTTATCAAGTTTTCTTGCAAACAAGAAGGTTGCAAGATTGGTGTGACCATAAAGTGCAAAATCGTCTATTATGTTGGAAGAGTCTTGGCGGAATTTTTCAAAAACTAACTCCGAGTAGAAGCTGAAATGCATTCAAATAGTTAGCTATTTTGTTTTGCAACCAACTGTCCAAAGCTAAAGGTTGAGGCACGAAAATGCGAAAGATAGAATAAAATGATAATTCGTGCTTAAATTTGGGATAAACATATTATGTTCTTCAAAACTAAGTCTGAAAAAATTATATATAGGTTGTACTCAAATGTTTCTGATTAATCTAAATTCCTTTTCAAAATTCCGATTGAAGACGGGTTAAAAACAATCCAAAAAGCTTAGTTTTAAAAAGAGCAATAAGTTTTAACAGTAACCATAAAACGTCAACTACATGTAAGCGTCCGACGATACGCTGATGATGCGAACAGGACGAGTTTTCGATTGCTTTTTCATTTTTTCTGTCAGAAGATTGGTGAGGAGAAAAGGTCCGAAGTAGTTAATGACCGACATTCGGTTGAAGCCATCAGCAGTAACACCTCGAATCCCCAACACGCCTGTGAAATATTCACGATTAATTATGCGCTTGTCTGCCAGGTTACACAAGTACTGCTAGCCCATACACTCTCCATTGATTTCAAGCCAAAGAAAAAGCCAATATTTCCTTCTGAATGTCTTAGTTACTCCCAAACCATCCACCCACTCTCTCACCTTGCAGATTAGACAAATTCAAATCAGTTCATATATAACACCTTAAAGCATAATTTGCAAACTTCAAAATTGTAGAATTTAAAGAGTTTCTATGTAAATAGACTGCAAAGTGCAAACTAGCCACTACAGCAGAAACGGTTTACAACACCCATGTAATGAAATTCTTATTGTTTAATGGTATTGCAATCAGGGAACGAGTTTTGGAGGGACATGTCCCCCCAAACTTTTGGACAGGTGGGACATAATATCTTTATTCCCCCAATATTTTGTGCTAAAACATAATGTAGTTGTGCAAATTCCATGGTTACATTATTGTTGCAAACGTTTCCCCGGCATTAAGCCAGGGAATAAATAAGAAATACGAACATTATCACTGGATTATCTGTAGACACGCTAGACATATTTGCTATGTCAACTGAATTATCATGACTGTTGAAAATTGTGTTGGTTGATTTGAATTGCCAAATCGGAGTGCACATACACTTCGCTCAATCACGAATTTCTGCGCTGGTCTGTAGGCGGCAATCGAATATGTTTGCCACTAGGCGCGTAGCCAAGGTGGCAACGGGGGCAATGTCCCCCCAATTCCAAAATTTTCAGGTTAATAAAATATTTGAATATGAGCCAAAGAAATACTTCAGTGCAAATCAACGAAACTGCCTCAAGGAACCTATCTTACTTCAGCTTTTAGTCGAACACAAACATGTATCTGACCTTTTGTAATCATATTAATCAATGACGGCAAGTAAAAACAATTAGAGTAACGCTTTTTCCAGCTGTTTTTGGCGCACCCGCTTGTTGTATCCCACTTAATGGTTATGCGAGCTTCATTTCGAGACCATCGCAAATTTTTCTTTGAGAACCGTGGGTGTTACAAATATAACCTATCCTTTTTTCCAGTGTTAGCGAAGCCTTGTATCAATATCGGAGATTTTTGTTTCTGTATAGTTGGAACAAAAAAGGAACAAAAATTTGTAAAGTTTTGCAGCTGGACACTTGAAAGCTGCCTCCTTTGTCACATTTTCCCATCATTTTCGCTTTATTTTGAAAAACATATGACTTGCTTCAGAGGTTCTTTAAATGTGGCTCGAGAGTGGTACATAACTTTTCAACTAAACAATGGTGCAACGATCTCAAGAGGGGAGCACGGAATCTCTGAAAAAGAAGGGCCTGAGGTAACTGCTTCGTTATCCTTCTCTAATATCCATCCCTGAGTTTGCACTCTGTCTTGTTAGCAAAGCGCATGTGACTAAAATGAAACTAAATTTAAATTTTTTCCCATTAGGGCTTCAACTTCCGCAGATAAGTTATTGTATTTTCTAGAAGCCGTGTTTTGTGCAAATTTAATTACGTGCAGGCTAAGCTATCTTTACATGCAGCTGAGCGTGGTCAATAAGTTTTGTAATATTGTGGTTACGATTGTGTTTGCAGTTTAATTATTGCATTTCATATTTCAGTGAAGTCAGATAAATTTAGCAAAGTCTCATCAAACAATTGAAACGAAGTTCAAAGTAGCTACAAAGGTTTTACGGAATAATGAACATAGCCAAAAGATCTTACGGATGATAAAAAATCCAAACATTTTTCAATCCGCGTGGAAAGACTCTAGCGTTTACATTTATCAACTACATATGTGAATCAATCGCTCAAAAATTGGATGACAACGGGATCCACTTAACTTATATGCGCGAAAGTTTTGTAGGTCTACTTCGGAAGACAGTGGCTCAGTTAGAGCAAACCTCTGCTCGGCTTCGATTGAACGTACTATGCTGGTGTACATCCAAAGCGTGTAAATCAGTGGTCTTCAACGTTTTATGCGCTGTGTGGGCGATTTTGTGACTTACGAGATTTGCGGGCCGGTTTCCGCTTCCAGGGGGCGATTTCTGCAGGTTTAAACGTACTAAAAATTTGAATTGATTCCAAAAATATTACTTTGGAATCAAAACATTTGATGCACTTTCGACTCGATGGTTTGTAACAAAGTTTATAGAGCACATGATATCGGACTGGTGACGTAATAATCAAACTAACATCGTTCTGTGTAACATTTCGCTGCACCAACTATGCAAGACCACTGAGATTGTCATTTAAAATGAGCAACTTGCAACCTACTTTGAAAAAGCTTGCAGATAAACACCAAGCGTAACGTTCACATTAGTAGGAACCAGCTGTTATTTTGGAAATGATAACATTTATTCTAAAAATGCATTTGTATTCGTGTTGTTTTATGTTATCCAGATTGCCCATTTACATTTCATTAGCAGTGAATTATTTCCAGAGCAAATAATATTTCCAGACATGGCAAAAACTACCGGTGGGGGGGCGATTTCCAAGTAAAGTTTCTGCAAAGGGGCGATTTTACAAAAAAGGTTGAAGACCGCTGGTGTAAATACAGTATAAGAAGCGCGATCGTAATGGCGGCCGCGATGATTTACTGCTNAACTGCAATATTCGCTGCAAAAACCGTACTGCAGATCGTGCACTTATAGCACTGAGAGGTTTACTAGCGCTTTTNTAAGAAAGGTTTATGAGCAAATGGTGGCATTGATCCAGAGTCGAAGCTTGGAAGTTCACTATCAAAATTTTTAAAACTTGTCAATGCAATGAAAGCAGACTATATATTTGTCGGCTTAAATCTGAAAACAATTGTTCAGGAGATAATGCCAAAAACATGCACGTTTCATGTATGATGCTTTGAAAACAAGGAGCATTAAAAATATTTAAATGTTGAAACTCGGTTGTTGTTTTCCTCCCTGTTGGACTTACTGATTATGCGTCTGGTTGCACTGCCAGTATTTACCAAAAGATCTTGTGGCTTGTTTTTGATTTGATCTGTGTGCTCCTGTGTTTTTTTGTAGCAGTACATTTATTTCGGAATTGATTATCACAATTTTTTAGCATAATTACGCCTATATAAGCTGAACTCTCAGAATTAATGTGTCTTCATAGTAAATGCAGTGCTAAGTGCTAGATATCTAGATACAGCACCTACCACCACCATGGGAGTAGCCAGGGGAGGCCCTTGGGCCATGCTCACCAAAATATATAAATTCCATGTCTCCCCATTTTGCCAATTTTACAAAAAGATCGTACTGCGGTTGAGTAAATATGGTGACGTCATCCAAACGGAAGCAATAAAGGTTTGTCTCCCCCAAACTCTTTTAGCAAAATCGGTCCCTAATTGCAATTTTATCTGTGCAACCAACTGCATAAAGCAAGGTGTTTTTGCAAGAGACGAGGTATCACTAAGTTTTTATTTATAAAGAGGGAATCACGTCCCAAAAAAATTATTAAAGAAAATATTTCAGTTGCGAACTTAGAAAGAAATTAATTTACAACAAAGAAGAAAAGGCCAAATACAACCTGCGTTATTTACAAGGACATCAATGTGTTCTTCTTTTTCATCGAACTCCCGGCAAAATGCTCGGACCGATTCGAAATCTTCTAGATCAAGCTTATAAACCGCAATCTGCACCAAAGCTTTCATGAAATAATGCCCCAACTTTATAGAGCGAATCAAATAAGAACGAAATCGTCATTAACTTGAATTTTTAACGTGTTGAAGATTTAAAAAAAATTGTAGGGAGCCTTACGGTTTTCACGTAGAATCGTTTGTTCACAGTTATTCATTGTCACAAAAACTTCTAAAATGCAACGACTAAACAGAACAGTTAAAAAGATTTCATCAGCTGACATCGCTTAATCGCAGTCCATCCAACGTTTGAAATGCACTCAACCAGAAAAAACATACAGTACGCATCCAACTCTTTCAATCTTACGTTTGAGTTTCCCGATTCTTCAGTTATTTCTAGTTTTGCTCTCTCCGATTTATCCACATTTCTTGATGCGATCACCACTCTCGCTCCCTGCTTGGCAAACTCGATAGCGGAAGCTTTGCCAATTCCAGCATTACCCCCTAAAAAGAAACAGTAACTATGATAACTGGGAAACAGTATTACAGACAAAATACGTCTTTCGCCTCACTAGCTGACGTTGTGAGTGCTGCACTGTGACAATCAATTTAGCTCCAATCCAGGAAACAGGTTGAAAAAGTTGTTTACTTATACAGTGAAAAAAAGTTGTTGTTTGCTTATACAGTTGATAAATGCTATATTGAGACAGTTAATTTGGAAACAGGTTAAACAATGTTGTTGTTTATGTAGACATTGATGAAAAAATAGGTAAAACTTTTTGCAAAACTCGCGTATTAGACTAAGTGTTATTTAGAAAAGTTTATTTAAACTCATGCAAGGGTCTACATTATGGGTTGGTCTCCACGAAACAAACCAAGCTAATTTTTTCACTTGTCTAACGTGAAAACGTTACAACAGAAGGTTTAAAACTGAGTTCACTATTTTAAGTGACGTTCAGAAAACATTTGTGTATTTTTTAATTTGAAGATTCATGAATATGCACCGTTGTTAAGTAAAATAACAACTTGACGCTTAAATTTCTGAGGAACGCAATTTCATTGATTTTTGTTAAAAAGACCTGATCATTCACGTGTGCCATCTTTCCAAAATGTGAGCATAGCCCAACTTACACCTGGACAGATGTGTCTAACCAAAGTATCTGTTGACAAACCTGCAACAAGTGCACATGGATTTTATTGAGAAGCTGTGGAGTCTGGTCATATTCTGGGAAGCATTAGAGTACATCTCAAGTGAAACCAGAGCGACGTTTAACATTAAACGCGCAAATGACGTTGGCAAAAACTTGCTTTCAACATGGATAAATTACCAGGATCTAAACGTATGTGTCCTCTTGCGTAAATACCTAACTTTGTTTTTACATATTTTGGGTTCAAAGTTTATTAAGGAAAGTTAGATGTTTGCCAATAGATGAACACATTACTGTACAGCTAAACCCTAGTTTGAAACAAAGTCAAGCCAAAACTTGTTTATTGTTATTCCATTTTGTTCATGTGTGTAGCTTGTTTATTGCAATGCAGCAATTAATTTGGTTTTAACTCACTGCTCTGAGTGTCTGAACCATTTGAAAATCCCGACAGATGGGCACCATCGAGCTCACGGTCAGGGCACTTTTCCAAACCACTCAAAAGTCTACATTGTGAGAAAAGAACTTGACTGCAATGCTTTTTCATGTGATAAACTTTATTGAACAGCATCGAATATAGGTCTACGACCATGGTCGTCCGCAGAAATTTTTCCAAAGTGGGGGGCAACGTCGAGATTTTGCTGATCTTTTTCAGGTTGCTGACGGTGCCATTAAAATAGACGTTCACATAACGCTTAACCGTTTCTACACCACGAAATAAATGCCTCATGAAAGCACGCGCTCCATTCGCATCCTTTCGAAATCTTATTCAAGTTGAGGTTTATACTAGTTTGCCACATAGGTGTTCTTCCTGTCATATGTTACAGCTTTTTCTTAATTGGCGCATAAATACTGCTATCATTGTGGACTCTATACAACTGAGTCTGAAGTGGACTTGAACTATCAACTACGTTTGCAGTTCTATCATTAGTCTGTGCTGGTTGAACTGAACTCATTTCTCAAATATTTTGTCTCGATTGTTTTTTACAATTCGAATATCAAAAATACTTTTCTTTTCACGAAGGCCTAATACCAATTTTCGCCAGCACTTTCTACAAATAAGTCATAATTTAAGAAAAATGTAATCAACAGCCAAATCAACATTAGTGATGAAAAACCAAGAAAATTAGACACTTTCACAAAACTGTTTCAAACAATGAGCAATAGACCCGTACCTTGACACGACTGTCGGACAACTCACTAAAATCAGAACACCACGCAAGCTTAAAAAATTGAGCAGATGAAATATGAAAACTCGCCACAGCCAAAATACTTTGCACTCAGTATTCACTCAACAGTCAGAACTAAACCTTAACGATTAAGACTTATTCCCGCAAGCTTGCATAGAGGCAGGGGTGGACAAATAGCGGCCCGCGGGTCAAATGTGGCCCGCCACAGCGTTTTCAATGGGCCGCGGAAGCATTCACGAAAGTCTAAAATATCCTTTAACTCAACACAGCAAACGTTGGTGCTGAGGCTAACTTGAACCGAGATTTGTTTCTATTTCTAGAAGTTTTGGCCCTCCGCTTTATCGCGGCCTTCTGAAAGAGGCCCCAGAGCCAAATTAATTGCCCACCCCTGCATAGAGGTATTCTAACAAGTCATGTAGTTTTATATTGTATTAGAAGCCTGCGTAACCGTAGTTTGATTAAGCTATTCACTCAGACACATTGGTCACACTCACAGTTTCAAACCAACAATGGATTTTTCAAACTTGTGAAAGCACTGCTACAGATTAAAGACATGATTCTTTTCACACAATATAAAACAACGTGTCTTACGCTATCAACAGCCCCTGTCTCGCTGCCCTACCTGCCAAACAAGGGCGTACGCAAGGGGGTGGTTGGGGTTAACCTCCCCCTTGAGCTTGATATTTTACAAAAACTTTATTACCTGCGCAAAGCAGATTAATTGTTTTCGCAAACTTTTGCTTGTTATTTTGTCGACTTATGCAAATACCACGGAATAAATCTGCATGCAAATTTCAAGGAACACTGTAAATGGGCTAAAAAATAACAATATGTTTTGGTGTGAATCTGGGTTACCGTCTGAGTCCGGAAACCATCTCACCACTTTTTTCAGATACTCCGTCCACTACGCATATTTAAGATTGTGTTCCGCGATAGTTCACTTTATCCAAAACAATTCTGTTAATTTTTTCTGCTATGCTTGATCGCATGGGCTGACCGCATGCGCTGACCGCATTGGCTACATTACCAATTTCTGTATAGCATGATAAATCTGTTGCACGAGCTCAAAATCAGCTGTTTTTAACATAGAAGCATTCAGGCATTTGAAAATGTCTCAGCAGGGAAAAAGAAAAACTAAAAGTTTGCTGGACTTCTTTACATGACAAAAAATTGAAAGTTTTCTTGCGTACTTTATGCGCGTAGCCAATGCGGTCAGCGCTTTGCGTACTTTATGCGCGGAGCCAATGCGGTCAGCGCTTTATGCGCATTCTCAATTCTTGTGTAGTCGCGCCAGCCAGAGCAGCCGCACTCTTTCGATGCTCGACTGCTCGTATTCGACAAGACATCAGCGCAGTCTCGTTTCGCAGTTGTAAATTGCTGTGACGCAGTGATGAATATGTTTTACTCCCCTGTGTCAACGCGCAGCCTGATATGTCAACGCGCAGCCTGATATGTCAACGCGCAGCCTGATATTTTTGCAGTTATGAACTGCCGTGTCGTAGCGTTGAGTTTATTTTCCTCCGATATCCTAACTTGGAGCGCTGATATTTTATACTCCGTGCAATAACACATAAAATAAGGGAAGTGCGTGCATACGAATATGCCTATTATGTCAACAAACTTCGCCTAAATGTTGGTCTTCAAACATGAATATGATGTCAAATTGTTACGTCACAAACACAAACAGCGCACACCAAATACAAATGACCACTATATGCCACTGAATCAATCCCCTCATGAAAATTTTCTGCATACGCCACTGCTGCCAAAGACGTCCGTCTGAGTTCAACAGTCGTAAGCGGCAAAATGCCAACTGTCGTAACTTGTAGCGAACCTTCGAAGATTCGTACCCATGATATTGTTACGCAATAAAGACCAACAGCAGAACAATGCGCTCCCAAATTTCGCAACGTGCTCCTGCAGCAGTGTTGCCAGTTGGGCGGTTTTCCCACACAATTGGGCTGGTTTTTTCGTTGCGTGGCGGGAAATTTTTGGCTGTTGCGGGTTGCGGTTTTTTGGGCTAGTTTTGTCAAAGTTCATGCGTTTTTTAGGCTGTTTTTGCTAAACAATTTTTCTATCATAGAGTATAGTTTTTGTCGATTTTGCTGAGGTAGTGAAAATTGTTTTGACTTGAAGCAATGTGACGCCAGTTTTTCAGTTCGTTTCTGTTCTCTTGATTTAAGAACCAATATACCAAGCCTCGAGATCACGTGATCGTTTGTGTGTGATCCAAAGGTGATCGGAGTCACTTTTTTGACTCCTGCTCCTGTTCCTAAGAAAGTGACTCCAGCTCCTGCTCCTGCTCCGGAGCTCATTGAAAATTTACACTCCAACTCCTGTTTACACTCCGAAAGCTTGAAAGCAAAGTCTATTTTGCCACATGAGGTAAAATAACTGTTTGAACTATTTTGCCTTTGGCCAATATGGATGAGTATTGTCATGCTTTTAGTGATGGCAAGCAGGTAGT
>JGI24021J15306_10002593_pt1 | contig 19716 bp, 7 predicted proteins | sample Ectturendosymbi1_FD_15306 | JGI IMG/M metagenome (IMG submission 15306)
GTTTGATTGATGTTTGGAAAGGCTATTAGACAAACGATGTTTGAACAATCGAAAGGGTACCCAACAAAATGAAGGAGCTGACAACGGGAGATTGTAAGGACAGATCCTCCGCCCATCAACAGCAAAAATATATTGTAAATCACTTTTTGAAGTATCCTACGCTAGATTTGGCCAAACATTTTTTGCTACTGCAAAAGGATATGAATAAAGATTTAGCTAGGGTGTGGCTGCATGCACGATGCCCAGTAGCTAAAAATTTGTATCAATGTTAAAGAGCAGAAATGTGCAATAAAAATATTTTGCTACCATACCTTGCAATCACTAACGCACGGAGGAGGGGGGCACTTTGCCACAGCCCCTCCTGAGACCCACAAAATAACAAAATGTATAAACAGTATTCGGCACTGACGTAACTATGGGTGGGCAAGGACCTCAATTTAAAATAAACTGACTTTGTTTTTTGGTCACTGATATGCACACAACGCAATTTTTTATGACTACTACACGTTCCCTCTGCTTGATTTTCATTCTTTCACTGACAAAATTCCTTCACACGTGGCTGTTAAGTAACTTGACACAGGTAACAATGAACACCAGAAATAAGCTTCGGCTGGCGTGAGCATTGAGCCCACAAACTTCAATAGGCGTCTTCGATAAGCGATACATGTCTAAAACTTATAACATCCAAGCACGCATATAGGTTTATTTCATGAGCCTCAGACAACAAAAGTTCCGTTTTCTGTCTCACCAGCTAATAAGTCTCGTAAAAGCATTATGCTAAGACTTGCTTCCAGAATGCACAAAATAGCGTATTTTTAGGTGTAATTTAGCAACATTTTCCCGGGTTAATGCCCCCGGGCCAAACTTCCCCTAAAGTTGATTTAAGTCACACGATTGTGACGAAACTTTGCCCCCCTTCGGAAATTTTCTGCGTGCGCCACTGCTTGCAGTATATATATCGTACCTTGCAATTTATCATCTTTTTAACGTTAAGCAACTTATACAAGACATCAAATCGCGCTGTAACCAATACTTCCTATAAAATGCATGAAAATCGATGTGTTCTACTTAAGAGCGATATGCACGTGCGACCAACGCGATTCACCGTTTTGTTCACTCCAACTTACAGCTCTGATAAAACCCAATTGATGTGTTCTACTATATTGCTATGCTTCTTTGTGTCATAGTCTGATAGTTGTGCAATCAATTTGGACTGCAGTACCATGTCCAACAACATAATTGGGTTTATTAGTTTCTAAACCATTTGTAGGGATGAAGCAAAGCGTGATTGGTGTTGCTTTGAAAACACCTCTAAAAACAAGATTGGGAATTTTTTGTATTTACAAAACTTCACTTGAGCATCGACCCGATGACTATATCGGTTTTGCATCAACCTGTCCCCCCCACATTTTGCAACAAAATTGCGCCCATGCTGGAAGTTGACGGGTGAGTGCGAAGGAGCGTTTCACACGCGGCGCTGCATTGATTTGCCACCAGTGCAGCATTCACTGCGAAAGCAGACGCGTGGCCCACGACCGAAGCAAGCAGAGACAGGCGCTCCCGCTCCACTCTGAGACTCAGAATTGAGCACAAAAAGGGGCACGTGATCAATAAACGCAAACTCCAATTACAAGGACAGAAAAAGCAATTACCTTTTGCAATTGCGAACGCAAGAACTCGAGAAACATGAAAACGTTTTTATCATTGCTTTTTCAAAATATTATGACCTTATTTAATAAAGTTATGAAACGCGCAGCACGGTAGGAAGATTTTTCAAATACTTGCTTTATTTGTTTAAGAAAGCATCATAACTCAAAAATATTCTGACGCGAGGTCTTTCTGTGCGATTCCAGATTTGAAGTAGCACAGGGAGCCAGCAGCTTGGGAATAGCAATTTATTCGATGGAGTACTTCCTTATTTCCTATTTGTTTCTTAAATACGTTTTACTGCATTATTGCTAATTTTTCATCATGGATTTGTAAGAATAAGCATCATCGATTCACCAAAAAAAATAGCCGCGTGGCTCCACGTAGCAAACAAGCGAAGATGGCCGCCGCAGGAACTCCCGAAAGTAGCACAAATCCGAGTATAATCGAAACTGAAGTGAACAAATTGTTTTCTAGATAATTGGTCCACATTTGCAAGACCTTAAGTTTCTGTCGAAATTCTTTTTGGAACTACAAATTGTGGATGCTTACACTGTGTACCTGCAGTATACGACTGTTTTTGTTTTAATCAGTTGCGAAATACAAGCAAAGGGAAAACCAACAGATGCACAGCGACAGTAGTAGAAAAGAAAATATTTTGAAGATGCTGCATTTTGTGATGTGGATGAGCAACAATCATTATCTCGGCATCACGAAAACTTATTCTCTTATTAGAACATTTTAAAGAATATTATCATTTCCTTGCAGCTGCAATCTTTTCAGTGAAAACATGGATTAAACGTTTCCGATGTCCTGCATGCTTATTGTTTTTGGACCCTTTTTATGACTTCCCAATTGCATGTGTTTGCCACGTGTGTTTACGTTGGTTCTTCAAAGGCAGAAATTGGAATTAAAAAATTTGTGTTCTGCTTTTCTGGGAAAACTAACAACCAAATAATATTTTACAGCACCTGATGAAATCGCATTTTCCTTATATGGAGGATCATTATTAACATCTTCTGGATACAAAGCAATTTACAACTATGTGAATGATCATACGCAGTCGTCACGCTTAAGTTACCGCAATCAATCCGGAACATCATTCAACAGATCTAATGGTGTTATATATGCAGCAGGTAAAATACACGAGACGACAGGCGATATTGGTTGGATGTCAAATTTTAAATGAGCTTGATACCATACAGTTATTCAAATCAAAAATTTCAAAAACTCATTGTCAAGAGGTCTAATATTTATGATTTGTGATTTCACAGTATCTCCCTCAATGCGAAATATGCATTAGATATAGTAAAAAGCAATTGACCACTTGATCGTAGATGTTTATGGAGCTTGATTCCAGAAACGATTATTAATGCCAATTGCGCCTTTTGTCAACAACTACGTACAAGTCGATGTTTGTCCTTCAGCCACTCCGGCATGTGAGACTTCGGGGCATGCGCTGAGAAACCAGTTTATTGTTTCATCATCGCTGTTTTGGACACTTCAGGACAATTTGAACGGCTGTTTTGTGTTATGTGCTACGCTTGCATACCGGTGACGGAGCCAGACACAATGTGTGCTCTACATGTCAAAGTTCAATCGTCTTCTTCCAGACAAAACGTGTTTGAGGCTGGCTGACCCATGCTGGTTTTATGAGGAAAATTACAGCAGTGTTGGGTGCGACGTTGGGTATGAATTTACCGAGTCTGGTGTTGTTTTCTCTGACTTCGTGTTCCAGATTTGGTTCGACCAGTAATCAGCACTACCGTCGATGGAATCACAGAGTTCGTGCACAGCAGGCAAAAAATAATTATCGTAGCTGTAGCTGTCGCTGATGGGCACTAAGTGGACTGATAAATGCAAAGTAGAGCATGTGTCCATGATCCAACACGCGCCATATAAGGGAGAATGTAGCACTTCAGCAGTGAAGTCCAGCACGTTGGATGCCTACCAGTACCAACAGTTTGTTCAGTGGTGCAGGACTGAGTCATCCAGTGACAATTCGCACTACGTCGTTGATTGGATCGTGTGTGAACATTGCACTGCTACGAGGGAGCGCAGTAACCGTTAATTGGACTGGTAAGGTCAAAGTTACTGTGCTTATCGTTGCTGCCCCGACACCCTACCTAGAGACAACTCAGAAGAACGACGAACGATGTTAGTTGTAGGCGAAGCGACTCGAAATTACTCCAATATACTGTATTTGGGGTCAGAGCAAAATGGCAGAGATTTCCCATCGCCGCATATAACGTTGAATTCGTAACAGCAAGGTAGAGTGAGCCTGGTCGAGCGTGGAAAGCTCTCTTATTGCTGCTACGCGGTTCGATTCTTGCTTTAGGTGTCTCAGGGCGACGCAGCATTGTGGCTGCAACACCGGCTTTGCCCAAATACACACATAGCTTGCTTGTGGTGGATATGGAAGTTCCATGACATTGGTTGAGCTGAGCTTCAATTTCCAGATATGAAGTTGTGCTATGAGAGTCACAATAACAATGTCTTGGACTGAAAACCCTCTCCACTGACTGTCAGAATCCCTAAGCAGCGGCTGAACAACGTTTAGCGCAGCTTCTCATGTTGCAGAGCAGTGGTTTTCAACCTGGGGTCGCGACCACAGAGGTGTTGTGAAACATTTTGGAGGGGTCGCGAGTACTGTAGATATGTTTTGTGCACAGCTATTGCATTTGCTTTATTAGAGTTTGAGATGGGCGTCGTTGCGTTATAGTGTGTTGCTATAATGGTTCGCGGTACAAACGTTTGAAAGCCACTGTTGTAGAGCGCACAGTAAAATGTCACTACCACCAGTGTTGCCACTGGGGTCAGTGTCGTTAACATCAGATTGTTGTTTTTTTCAACATCAGATAACATCAGATTTGCACATTACAGTTTCATATAAGCTAAATGCTTCTGTTCCCAACACCTAACAAAGCGCGATACAGCTCATTGAATCCGAAATAGAATGAAGTATCGTCATTACATGGAGAAGTCGGTCAGGCCTAACTTAAAATGTTATTCTCAACGCAGCGAAGGAACTTCTTCGATTTGGAACGATAAATCAAACACACATGAGGGTGAGAGATTGATGAAAGAAACATAAAAATTATGAATCTAACTCATTTTCACCCTAAAAGGAGAGGAAATGTGGAAAACAAAAGTAACAGCCCAGTCAACATCATATTTGTAGCCAAAACATCAGACATCAGAAATGTATCTGAAAACATCAGATCTGATGTTAAAACGTGTCTGTAACCCCTTAAGAATGTGTCTGTAACCCCATGGTTCTGTCTTCAATGCAGTTGTAAAAAGTGTCTGTAACCCTGTGATTCCGCCGGCTTCAATGCTTTGTACTACGTTCTGTATTGTCTGTTTTTATCAACCTGAGTTCTGCAGAGTGTGTGTGTTCATACTATGGACTTCGTGTCTGCTCATAAACAAATAAATTAAGTTAAATTAAAAACATCAGCAGTGACAATATTGACTACGACACAGTATAGTTTGTGGAGATCGCATGCGGGTATCGCAATCGGTAAACTTGTGTGTGCGTGCGCGAGCCCATATGAACGTTTTGGATCCAACGCCTCGTCTTCTCGTCGGCTTACTTCCTTTTGGTTTTCTGCTCTTCCACCGCGAACCGCTTGCTGCATTCACTGAAATCAGACATCTCCCTTGATAATGGCTGCATTGGTCGCTTAACTACAAAAGCCTCTAACCCGTCTTCTCATGAGCTTGTCTTCACCTTGATCCCAAATGTACATGTGTTTGAGCAATAAAACACCAAGTCCTTGTTCCTTGTATGTTTCCGTTGTAACGAAACATGCTGAAGGTTTGTTTCTTCACCTGTTAGATTCGCATTCGATGTTTAAACGCACGATTTCGAACAAAAGTGATACAATTAAACTCATTCAACATGCCCGTGGGGGTTTAAATGGCTCAAGTGGATAGGCGGTGTGTGAGTATTGTAATAGGCTGAAATAATTCTAGACATGACCCACATAAGCGCCAACCGACGTTCGTAATTGTATCTGTGGCTTGCTTCAACAGGATGTACGTACGCTCAGTCACAATCTGTGTCCTTACCACACTTTCCGTTGCAATGCTGAACAAAGTACTGCTATACCAAAACAAGCTACTTCGGCTGTTTTCTGACAAAGCTTCACTCTCCCCCTNAAACTCGCTTTTCANTCCAACAGAGNTCCGTCCTCTGTCTATATTCATGATTCCATTTGACTGAGATTCGCTCTACAATTACTTTCACTTGAACTTTTGACAGAGCTACGCCCTCCATCAAAAATCCTTCAACCTCACATACGGTCTGCAAAGCAATTCTGCCGACAAATCGCAACTGTGAGNTTAAATTTAGAGGTTCACGCTTGGGGATAGTGTCTGCAAACGCAGCGCCCACCGTCTGGTCTTGGTGACCAAACGCATTTACTTTCTGGCCTGTCATTCCGCTACTTTCATGTTTGTGGTTTGTCACTTTGATTGACGTGTTTTATAGAGGCGCGCAGTGACGAACTGAATTCACCTGTGTCTTGGATTACTCCCTCGTGTCCTTTACAAAAAACATGTCATTGTTTCCCTTTGAGGTACACTCGCTATAAAACTGCTGCTTTGTCTCCTTCTCATTTAGTGGCTTAAGTGTATAGCCGAACTTCTGCCATTGGAAACAGCGAGTTTCTAACGCACCACGGAAAATTTGAGCTGTGGAAACAACACCGTTTTGGAAGGTACGCTTTAGTATTTGTTGTTGGAGAATCAACGTGCAGTTTCAGTTCGCCAATCAGTGTTCAATCAAATGTCGTGTCTTTGAGCTTGTATTTACTTAACTGAGAATTACCGCAGTGGTGTGCTTGTGTAAATGTTTGTCGCACGCTCGGTTAACTGATAGTGAGGTGTGTTAAATCAGTTAAGCTGCGCTTGGTAGAATGCTTCATTTCTGTTGTGTTACAGAAATCGTATTCGACGATCAATCGCTGTTAAAGTTTGCTGCTTGAATTGTAACAATAAGTGTTTGAGCTGATCATCTTCCGTTTCGTAAACAACTTCTGTAGGGAACAAGGCTGCCACTCGTTGGGATTTTTACCAAGATATTGGCATTTCAATCCCAAGCTTGGGATGTAGGGAAATACCTTTGTAATCGCACAATAGCTTGGGATTTTTTGATATTATGCATTAAATAAGTTTACATTCACCTATTCCTATTTCTCCCAACAAAAATCATCAGGAATTTCTTCTAAAACACTGTTGCTTTTAATATCACACGCACCATGGATATAACTTGTNTTAAGTGGCGGATCCAGGGTGGGGACAGTTTGGGGCAAATGACCANGCAAACGTCAGGGGCGCCCCGTTGAATGGCGCCTNTTTTTGGTGGTTTTCCAGCAAGAAAGANAGATAAAATAAAGCTAAACAANGTTTAACGCTTTGCTGAACTTCAAACTTTACGTGCCGGACTGTACCCAGCCTCTACTCTATTATCAATTAGTGCAACCAAGGTTATATCTTTAGTATTAATGCTGCGGTTCCCTTACTACTTTCACGAGTGGGACTGCCTTACGGAGGTAATCACAAACGCAATCGTTTTTGCCGACACATTTCTCGATTTTCCTCTTGGCAGTGCAAAATTGATCTGCTTTTGTTACAAATTGATTTCTTTATTGCTTGATGGCAGCTTTTACAGGAAAGGCAGCAGTAAAAACAGAAAATAATATCGTTAACGTGAAACTGACGTAAGATTATAGAAGCCTTCAAAGTGAAAACCAGTTACAAGGCAATTGCCAGTGCAGTCGGTGAGTCTGCAGTAGGTCTGCATCGTAGGTTTTCAACATAAAGATGAGTGAATGTTTTTNTCGGAACTAATGCCCATGATTAAATCATAATGCAAAGTGNAAAAAAACTAAATTGAGCATTTTATAAAAATGTAAAGTATTCATAATTTATTGTTTTTTGCTATCTTGATATTTGTTTTCAAATCTTGAGATTTTTGGTAAGTGCACTTTGGGATCACGTTTAGCTCTCAGTGGCAGCCGTGAAAGGGAATATGAGGCTGCAGCTCTAGTGATGAGTGAGATTTTTGACAAGTCAGTGTAGGCGAAAGGTTGTCGAGTACGAGCCAAAGCTTTGTGACTGCTTGTTCCTCGCAGTTCGCTATTGAAGTTGGCGCCACAACAGTACTCATGCCTTCAAGAGGATTTTCGTTTTCTGGAAAGTCATTCCACCGAATGCCGTCACACCGAATGCATCTAGAAGAGAAGCGAGGGCGACAGGCTGGCTTTGCAGGCTTGCAATCCGCTAACATTTCACAATTGTATCGTTAAATCGAAATTTTACTATAAATATCATTAACAGGTTACCTTAAGGGGTAATAAATCACTTGTGCGCATTGACTAAATAAAGAAACTTCGAATATGAATAAACGAAATTAATTCCGGTTACAATCATCTATTTTTGTAATCATCACGTAGAGAGGAAGTAGACTTATATACTGGCTTGATCCACACAAATACGTACCATACAAATACAGCAAAGTCACAGGAATAAGCAATCCCATTCGAAGCCTACTTATTTCTACCACACCTGATCCATGCACCGCTGCTCCGTACATATTTGTTCCTGTTTCATTGCTGTTCGTTTGTTACTACACGCCGTTATACGTTTTTTCTCAAGTCCAAACAATTTATATTTTCACCGCTGTTTCAGTCAGGGGCATCAACCCTTACGAACCTCTTATCTTCTTTTGTCACTCTCTCAATCAGCTACTACCTCACGCTACCTTGCCCTGGCGTCTTCTCCAGTTGCCCTTCATCTTTTTCCTCTGTCTTTTCTCATTGCACAGAGGCTCCTGTTCGTCACCTACAATGCTTCTTCCCATGTTCCAGCCTATCGTCTGCTATTCAACGCTGCACTTTCTGCTTGAAACACGTATGTGCTCGGTTCAACCAGGCCCGTAGCCAGATATTGGGGTTTGGAGTCGGAATGTGCATTTTTAGGTGGAGAAGATTTTTGTTCCTATTATATGCTTAATACAAATTTTTTCTTAGCACAACACAATTTGGGGGACACAAAAACTATTTGGGGGAGAACTTACCTCGAATGACCCCCATGGCTACGGACCTGGGCTCAACATTCTGCAGTACTGCACGCAAACGCGTCGCTCACGCAAGTTAGGTGGTTCACAACCTTTCTGTGAACATGTACTCCTTCAGCATTTCGACAGATGAAAATGTAACCCTAAAATGTCTTATGAAAAAAAGGTTGAGGAAAGTAACCAAATCCACTGAAAACTTTTAGATTTTTGCAACTACAAAGATGATATTCACTAACATATGTATAAGTATTTGGAAATGACTAAATAATTTTTTTTCCTTCCTTTGCTAACACTGCTCAGGAAAACTTATTTTACTATACGCGTCAGTAAAAGTAGGGTATAATGCTACCCATAATTTGCATTAAGTCTTCCTGGGACACGTGACAACCGTTATTTCGAAACCAAAATATTTTTTTACTTCCATATGTCGATTACTAATTACCTTCGCAACAAAATTGCATCTGCCCAGCGAAACGTACATATCATAATATCATACAAATTTTATGCAGGGTACGAACCAAAACAGGATTTTTTACGGGGGATTTTTGTTTGCGCGTAGAAAATGTCATGCACATGATAGATCTGTTTGTTTTTTCTGTTCAAGTGACTGGTGTTGGAATACTCTTCACATATAAGGCATTGGTGGTCATATCTGGCCAAACAGGTTTTGCACTTAATATTGTATTGAAATGTTAACTTAGTAAGGTGTCGAAAATTTGCTACACATCAGGTAACCTTGGGTAGTATAGTGCCCATACATCCTATATATAAGCTTTCAGGGAATTTTTTGCAAAATAATTCTGGCATCATTCGATTTGTCTCCGAAAATCAGGGAGATTCATGGAAGCACAGCTTTTTAACATTTTTCTAAGTATGTGAAATCAACGAAAAATCAAGCCCCTGGTAGTGGGCCAACCACGATTCCTGAGCAGTTAACCTTAAATATAACCTTCTGGTAGGCAAAAGTAGCCTACCTCTAGGGGAACATGTACCCAAGGTTGGGAACCCTTGCCTTAGTTGTTTGTTACGAAAACGCATTAGATCGAACCCGAACATCGAGTCCTCTAACGAGCGTTCAGCTCCACTCGGAGTGTTTTCCATTATTGTTGGCCAGTCCCGTATGAGCTGTTTCAATGCATTTTGTTCAAGGTAGCAACTTCTCCGCAGCATTTTTTAGGCAACCGCCTGAGTACATGTGGATCTCGCGCTCTTCGCTCATGCGACTCACACTCTTTTGCCTTTTGCAACATCTCGAACACGGAGCGAATCCGTCACAAACGTAGCAAATCAGCAGGCGCCAGTCAGTCGGTATCAGTAACGTGAAAATTTCTTAATCGGTTTGAATCGTGGCATGCCCAGGCACGCCCAAATTTGTGAGCTGCATAAAATCACAAGGTGAATAAGCGCAAAAATGAAAATTATCAAAATTACGAAATGGACAATGGACAATGGCTTATTGTTTCATATGACCCAGCCAACAAACAGGAGAACTACAAGAAGCCATTGCTCTGAGCAAGCCAACCACAATAGTGAACATTAGAGCAAATGAAAATGCAATGACGCAATGGTTAATCAGTGTAAACAAAGAGGGGTGCTGTGTCATGTAGGATTGATGAGGGACCACGGCGGTCATCTAAGAGAAAAAACAAACAATAAAACTATGGAGTGTGCCTTCATGCTGAAAAGAATGGGATGTGCACAGGGAAGGAAGAAAAAAAAAAACAAAAGAAAAAAAGAAACCAAATTTGAGAGCACGGCCAGTTTGGAGTATTAAGTCCGGGAAGACGCAATCCATCCAGACCTGTGATTTTCCCTAGTTGGAGGTGACCGAGGAATATTTCATTGCTTTTTGAGTAAAGCTTACATAAAAGTCCTTCCGTCAGGTGTTGAAATCATCACAGGTCGCAAATGATATTGACCACGAGCAAGCCTGGTAGAATTGCTTGCTGTCCCTGTTATGAAGCAACATACTTTACTGTAATGAGGGCAGTTTACCTACCTTCCAGTGTGTTTGCTATTGGCACTTTCTGCTTTGTGGCTGTAGTGTTGACGAATCTATAGGTTAGATGTCTTCCGTGTATCACTCGTGTCTTTTTTATCTAGCTGGGACAGCAAGAGTGATCCCTTTTCTGTCGGGACCACTCGTGTATATTCTGTCATGGACGAGATAATCTTGTCAGGATTAGTCTTTAATGGTCTTGAACGAAGAAGCGGAGTAGTTTCTATCGCTCCAAATCCAAGCATGGCACTTATTTTTTTCGTTGACCATGCGAGATGCATCATTTCACCGCATTTATCAGATATTTAGATTGCTGTGAACCGGCAACAATATCTGTGGGGACGTAATGAGTGATAGTTGATGTTGAGACTGCGGGAATTTTTGTAGAACGCGTCGATTCCATTGTCATGGCCAACACTCGTTATAGTCAGGTCTGTGTTTTTACCAACGGTCCAATGATAAACAAACAAGATGACAGAACCACTAGGACTACGCAGCAACGCAAGGTTTTAACCGAAGCCAAGATGGCCAGGCTCTTTCTCTCAACTGATTTTATGCTTTGACTCCATTTGACGTGTTGGTAGTTAAGTTTACCAATGCAAAAATTAAGGTGTAAAAGTGTGGTATGCCCTCTGGAAATAACCGTAACAGAGAAGGCTTGTTGACGTCGGTGATCCTATAGTCTTCAACGTGCACNCACAACTCGAAATCCGAGATTATTGGAGACTGTTCGGCAGGTGTGCACATCGCCTTCTTGTGAACAAGCGTCGTTAGGCTGTGCTTCCTGCTCAGGATTGACACAGTTAGGTTGAACGTTAAGGTTGGTATCATTAGTTTGTCTGCTTTTGAGGTATGGGTCTCCTTGAGGAGGGCAATGGAAGTCTTGCTCAAATAGGCCAGGTATTCCAAAACGTTGAACTTGTTTGTGTTAAGCCCATCTGCGTGTAGCTACCGTGCGTTGGGTCTACAGTACTTTTCCACAACAGTGGTAAGCCACAATTTGTACTCAATGAAGAACTGACACTTTAAATGCAACAAATCCACAAGATTCGCTTTCGATCATGGACCACTTGCATTTGTAAACACGATTCATCTGAAAGTTGAACGCCGGGTACAGCTTTCATTAAATTTTGTGTGAATTCTCCACACAAGCACGTGTTTGTACCAAAACAAATGAAAATAAACCTCTGCAATATTGTTCGTTCTGTTTGTGTTATCATTGTCTTAAGCACTGTACGTTCAACTCAAAATCTTGGCTTATGTTTATTGTGTGGTAAAGAGTTGGCAAACATGATATTTGATGAAATTGCGTTCAATTCGTTTTCAGATACAAAGAACGTGTTTATTGGAGCAAGATTTAACTCCTCTCAAAACAAGTGGTTTTGGAGTGATGGAACAGTAGCAAATTTCAGCTCAAGTGGTTTGGAAACGTGTCAGCAAAAGGCGTTGCATTATGGAAACGGGTGGGAAATAATCAATAAAAACTGCACTGGCGATGAAGCACGGTTTGCTTGTCAGATTGGGTGTAAGTTGAAGTGTTTCGCTACAACTAAGGGTCATATTTGAATGATTAACTTATTGATTGCTTTAGGGTCAATCGAACCTTTTGTTGACATACCAAATTGCAATGGAACAACCGTTATTATTCTGTGGAAACAAACTGTGAAGAACTTGACTGCACTGACCAGCAACCTGAAAGTTTTGGTATGGCATGTTAATTTCAAGTTTGCTCCATGAAACCAATGTACTTATGTGTGAAAGATTTACTACATGCACCCAGGTTAGGATTGAGCTGAAAGATGACAACTACTCAAAAACAATTCCTTACACAAACTTTCACCATTACATTCACGGTCTGCAGCCGAAGAAAAACTACGCTGTGACGGTAAGCTATGCATTCATCAAATCTTTTTGTTGCAACGAGACTTTGTTCAATCGTAGGAGTGTGAAATTATCACTTGGCATGAATAGCTTTTTCGAGTTCCTGCATCAAAACCCACAGTTTGTTTTCAGAGCTATATAATATATTTTCTTGCTCTTCTCTACTTCAGAAAAAAATATATTGGCAGGACACTAATGGTGTTAAAATCTGTACCATGCCAAAGCCCCAGGCAAAATAATCGAAATTCCTTCCAGAATAGTTCAGTGCACATATGCAAATGGAAAACATTTGTCGATGATTAAGACGTATCAATATTGCGCATTTCACTTTGAATGAAAGCGGATGCTTTTCCTCTAAAACATACAAGCAACAACAAATTTTGTTCTGTGATTATTTTTCCAATAAAGAAATTTGCACAAGTGCACTTCATGAAACATCTCTGCAGCAGGGGTACATAATTGACTTCTGTGTTGTTTCGGTTGACTTTATGTAATCAGTGTTGGGAGTTCGCATCAAAACGGATGCAAAACTGTGGAACATTTATTGGTTGCCTGTGGATTAAGTCTAGAGAAATAAACAGGGAAACAGCAACCTGTACGACTGAAATTTTCTGCACAATAAACCCGGCAGCTGTGTCGGACAAAGGCGTAGAAAATACATTTGTAGACAAAGGACTGTCTTTGTTCCGCAACCTCCTAAATTATCAGCGGACATACTGTAGTAGAGTTGTGGCGTGTCTTTACAACAGCAGTTACGTCATCAACTGCTCGTTGATGCGAACTGAAAGGGATCTGTATGAATGCAGATGGAAAAAGTTTTTACCCTGTGGAAAGTTAAACAAAAGGTGCTAATCGAGCAAAAAGATTAGCGCGATCGCTTTGTTTCAAAACAAACCTTAGCTTCCTTATATATATGCAATAGGTATTGTGCTTCAGTACAGTTTAGAATGTTTTTTCTGTTTTGATAAAAGTACAAAGCACGTTTACCCAGGGCAAAAACCAGGAGGAACTTTCACTAAACACAATTGCAGGAAATCACACTGACTAATTTCCCAAAACCGTTGATCGTATTTTTGCCACTGACATCTTTTCTCAGCAAAGTAGTGTTAGAAATGCAGTTGAAGCGAAGAATGCAAAAGGAATGTAAAAATGCATGCGAAAATTAGATCAATACAATTTTTACTTTTTTCACACGTAAAATAAAAAAAAACAAAAACAAGTGCAAGTTACTTTTTTCTCTAGGCACTTAACATGGATTTTGCCAAAATATTTTGATATTGACTTGTAAAAAAGCTCGATAAGAAACCTTGTTAGTTGAAAATGGAGGAAATGTTTTCAAGGGTCAATAAATGTTTTCACGCTGACCATTCTTCGTGGTCTACTGTGATAACTTCAACAATTAATTAGCATTTTGTTTTTCTGATGTTTCAATCAGCTCACAATTTTTAGATAACCACCATATTTCAAACAATTACAAATACCAGCGTATCTTCATCCTTGCGTTTCACCACTCCATACAAAGCACTTGAGCCAGTTTTCACTGCAACCGTGTTGCCAAGACGAGGATGTCATGTCCACATTCCAGCTCCGTCAAGTGACCCGACTGTGATGAAACCGTCTTTTTATGAGGTGGTAACATTAAATTCCGTATTTAATGATGGTTGGAAAATCACGGCTGCAAAGCCATCTTATGTATAGCGGATAAACAGGTTTATTACGTTTACAGTAGTTTCAAACAATGTAAATGAATTGAAATTATTTCAGCTTGTGCACAATAAAGAATTTATTGTTCAAAGCATCGTAGAGCAGAAACATATATTTTCTGGCACTAATCTTCGTTAATTTGATGCGAAATTCATAAAAGGGTGCTGATGTTCCTAATTTCAGTATGTCCAATCGGTGTTTTATTAAAAAAAAACTTTCATTTTTTTTGAATATTCGAAAACTACCTATTTAGACTTACTACATATGTAAACTACTTCACTGTGGTTTAGGGCAATTCCGTTTTTATCACTTTACTATGGGGCACTTTTGTTTTTATGATGATGCAAAGGGTTGAAGTTTTCGTTACACTTTGCAAAAATAATGACGAAGGAAATGTGGTGAGAATTCTTTAATGAAAATAGGAGTTGCACAAAAATTCTTTAGCTATATTTTGCATGCATACTTTTAAAATTAACCGTAGAAAGTCTCGAGGAACGGTTGTTCCAACAATAATTTAATCTATTTTTGTTACAACGCTTTATCTAACGTTTCAGATTGTTGCCAAAAGCAATACCAATACCACAACACAACGTTTCAGTGCCACTTTGCAGGCAATGAACGTAAGCGTTTCTTTAAACAGCCATGGATACAAACAACTTGTACACCTCACTGTAAGTACTAACACGAAAGTTGTTTATTATTTTTAAATATATTTTTGCATTTACTGTACAGTTTTGTAACCTTTTGCAGATAAAAGCCTTGCATGACAACTGCTCAACCACAACCGAAACCGTTAAGGGTCAATGTGTCTCGCCATGTAAGTGCATTTTTCAGCTATCTTGTTTGGAAAAGTAGATTAAATTTTAAAAGTTCGTTTATTTGAAAAAAATTCAACCAGCACTAAAACGTTTCAACAAAACCTTCTGAGCCTTTCATGCAAGAAAAGCAATCAGGTCAACTTGAAGGCAACGTCGATTGCTTACTTTAAATATCACATTTGAAATTGTGGAGGCCTTAACAACTGGTAGTAACTAATACATTAGGTTGATGAATTAGATTGATCTTCACCAAGGTCAATTAATCATTTCACGTTTATTCGTTGAGAAATAGAAAAGTATCCCAAGCTTGAAGTGGAAAAATAGATAAGTATCCCAAGCTTCAGAGCTTCAAAGAAAAAGCAACAGAATAAACACTTAAGGTTGATTGCTTATGACCGTCTTTCACAAACGTTTGACCGGCAACAAATAACATCCATGTCAACAGACCCGCAACCAAGGCATGGGCAACAGGGCTATCCCCCACGAAATTTTCAAAAGCATGTTTAGTTGTTTGGCGCAATAAGTTACAACTATTTTGCCCCCTCCCGAAAACAATGCAACAACATATTACAATCATTTTGAACCCCCGAAAAATTTAGGTGGTTGCACCCTTGCATGTCAATAATTACTTTGCTTACAATGTGTTGTTACAAACAAGTTTGACAAACAGTAGGGTGCCTATAAAATCGTTGCTTCATTTCTTCAAGTGTACTTCTTATGCTTTCAATGGCATCTGCATTTTACAAAATTTTATTATTTGTTTTTCTATAGCAAAAAACAATAAATGGAACATAAACTTATGATTTAAAATAAACATATTTGTACGTTCGACGTTTTGAAAACAGTACGTAATTCCATTAGGAAAACTCCATAAAATGAAACAAAAATCATTGCAGAAGGAAAGCAGGTTGACAATAGCGTAAAACAAAGTTTTAAAATTGCAAATCACTAACAATTGCGCCAAACTGGCGACGAAAAAATTCTGGTAACCTGCTGACTCAAGTTTGAATAGAAATACGCACATTCTATTACGATATTCCAGTAACGAAGTTCGCAATTGTTTGAAAACACACTACCACGTTTTGTCCGTTCTATTTTACTTGATTGCAAATACGTAGGTTCGTATGTTGTCATTCACTATCCAATAAGGCGGATTTTTCCGCAGTGGCTGGTTGGAAGCTGCTTTCTGGGAAAACAATCAATCATCAGCAATTGCGTGATAACAATATACTGTGTTTTTCCTCTTGTCATTCTATCGTCCGCTCACGATTTACAGTGGTCAATTTCGCAGTATGCCAAATATTTGTATGGTCACTGAACCCAAACAGAACGAAATTTGTGCAGACTGTTCAGTTTAGAAAGTATTTTTAACTTGTCCTGTCTTTGTTTTTCAAAACGTAAAACCTCTTCCAAAAAGGCTAACAATTTGTTTTTAAGCATATCCCATCATTTCAAAACTAATGTATGTAAAAACGTTGTTATTACAGCTTGCACTCCTCATTTGAAAACTGTAAATGACACGATTCTGTTCTTTTCAAACGAAATGACAACTGCAACAATCGCAGCAAATCACTGCGCTGCCATTGGCGGAGGAATTATAACAACAGTTGATGACATGATTAATGGAACATTTTTTTCTGGTTTGGAATTCTATACTGCAGGTTTGGCTAATATTTCACGCAAATTGGATTGGAATAGGTTGAAGAACCCGTAAACGCGCAGATTGGATTCAGTTTTAAAATTGACGTGACTTGGAACAGACAAAGAAAAGAAGCATCAACACATAAACAACATTTTCTTTATATTCATAGGATGTTGTTTCACACTGAGAATTGATTTAATGTTAGTTTGTTAACTTGAAATTAACTTTACTTTGACTTGCAGGCTCAATGTTGCATCAGTTAATAAAATTGATGTGCCATTGTATATAATCTATTTGAATAAGGACTGAGGATGCGTAATTTTAAGTGAAATCGATTTCCTATTAAAAATTTGCTGATCGATTCCTTGCTTACACCCATCGTGGAAAGTACAAACTTGAATATAATCCATGTTGTTAGTGATAATTACCAAGTTGGAATAGCCGTAAATCTTACAGTCAGAGCTGCAGTTCTGCAGTGATTTTGCACCACAAAGTTTTCTTCAAAATGTTTGAGAAAATAACGAAATGCAACTTCTTCACTGGCTTTCACAAAGTGTCCCATAAGTCCAATGCTAGAAAATTGAATTGTATGCTTTGATCGAGATACGCTTTTTCTTAAAGTGAATTAAGTGTTTTTCTCTTGTCAAAAACGGTAAAGTCGGAGTGCAAAAATTGTTTTGCCGTAAAAATTGCGTGTCTCAGTAACTGATCTCATTGGATTACACTAACAACAAAACTGTACAATAAAAGCTTAGTTGAAAACAGTGAAGTACAAAATGTAGGGACGGTTGGAAAGAAACTAGGTGAGCGCGAACAAACCTTGACATTTTGCATCCATTTGATTCTAGCAGTGTGCTCACAGGTGATGGTCAAAGTGGTTCACTTAAAGATTTGAAACTTTGCCTGCGTTTCTTCAACTACCGAAAAAAACTATCAATTCAAAGATCTGTCACAAAGCGTGCATTTTGTTGAGAGTAAAATCAATTCTGCAGACGTTCAAGCGCAGGAGACTCCTTTCATGAAATCATAAGCAAAATGTTCTGCTGTTGCATATTCAATAAAACAAGCTCTGGCTTTACAGCCAGCTGTTTGAGGAAATCTCCTGCCTGGTCCTTCCATCCTCTTGCAACAATTCGAGCTCTCCTCCACCATTTATCAATATAATAGTAAAGTCACAGTGACCCACATCAAGCGAATCAGTCGCAATTTATTTTCACAAGGAAACTAGTTTCGTGTTTGACACATCATCAGTCCTATGCGAAAGTTGAAAATGAAACAAAATTAGAATAATTTTGTACTGTTGCTAAAAGCAATAAGCAAAATTAAATTATTAAAGTCAAAATAGGAACTCCACCACTAGACCGTCAACAAAACTGCTAGCTCCGATCGCTAAACGGCTATACAGCACCCCGATTGACAACGGTACACATCGTTTATCGTGTGGTCTTTCTTCAAACTTTGAGAAGCAAAGGAAAGACTTACGAATTGTCGCTTTAAATCTTTGGCATGGAAAAACCGACCAATGCTACTTGGGTAAATCTTGACCCAAGCAATGGTGTAACGTTTATTGTTTCTAACTACCTGTAAAACCAATTCATTTGATTTTCCTAATTGATTTCAGTTTAAATTTCGGCCGAGACTGAATTCTGAGTTAACGCTAAATTTTTCTAGACTTTTTGCACAGCCCGTTGCGATCTGTTGAAGCCACCTGATCGCCTGAGACAAAGACCACGCAATAAGCGATGTGTGCCGTTGTAAATCGGAATGTTGTATAGTCGTTTAGCGATCGGAGTTGGCAGTTTTACTAACGGTCTATTGGAGGAGTTCTTATTTTGACTTTATAAACTTAATTTTGCTAATTGTTCTTAGCAACAGTACGATGATTTTCTAATTTGTTTTCATTGTCAACTTTCGCATAGGACTGAAGATGTGTCAAATACGAAACTAGTTTCTTTGTGGAAATAAATTGCGACCGACTCGCTTGATTTGGGTCACTGCTGTGACTTTACTATTACTGTTTCATATTCATGACCTTTACGAATCTTGATTCAGACAAATTATGTAGTAGAAAATGGTGTTGTAACGTGCGGAAGACATTTGATCTTTCTGTTTTTGTTTTGCAAAAGCAAATTTTTAACGATTTACCTTCATAGAATTGCTTGTACTTACCAGATGTCAACGTTAAATTTTCGGAATTAATACAGAAACGTCGTTCCCGTTAGGGACTGCAGAAACAGATATGTTTCAATGAACTATTTCAGCCATGATTCGTCGGGCATAAAGCTACAGAGGTGTTTAAACCCTCTGTAGACGAGGAAAGTCTTCTGGTTTCGACCAAAAACTAATAATGAAATTTTGGACTTAGCATTTGTGGGTTACTTCATAATAATGGTACAGTAGGTACAGGCCTTTTTTACCCATCTCATCTGGCCCTGAGTCTCAACCGCAAAAGGGAGCTTTGTGCCTCTTTTTCAAAAAAAAATCTAGCCAAAAATTTGTATCTTTAGAGGACTTGGTTGGCTTTCTAGCGTTTGTGGTTTGGAGGCTAAAAATAACACATTACAACAAATTATATCAACAAATTATGACCAAATTGATTCCCTAGCTATTAATTAATTATTTAATTGTTTGTTTTGTTGCTTTTACAGTACGTCATGACTTGCTAACCACAAACGTTAAAAGCCAATCAAGGGCTCTAAAGATGTGGATACTGATCATTTATGATGGGGTGATTTTCCACTCAGTAATGGATAAACGTCATTTTTCATTGTTTCGTGCTTTTTCTTAGATTTGATGACCACAGTTTTCTCCCAGTGAGAAATAAGGCAACGGCTTCCATGAAAATGAAAGCTTAGACAAATGTAATGCAGCAGTAATTATTTCATAACCAGGCTACCTACTTCTTGGATGTGACACTTAAAAGCACTAGTGTTTCTGTATG